>Ga0247805_1000019_pt1 | contig 236394 bp, 183 predicted proteins | sample UWRJL044104R1_FD_180930 | JGI IMG/M metagenome (GOLD analysis project Ga0247805, IMG submission 180930) | Plant litter microbial communities from Arlington Agricultural Research Station in Wisconsin, United States - UWRJ-L044-104R-1 | ecosystem: Environmental > Terrestrial > Plant litter >... | reverse complement strand
GCTAATATTGACATAGTCCTTGCTCCTTTTATAGTAGTAAATGATAGTTGATCACGCTACCGTTACCTTTGCGATCGCAAATATTGCCGTTTTTCGGCTACAAGCACGCTCCAAAAATGAAGCGTGCTCATAAAATTTTGAAGATTACTTATTATTTCGAGTACAACTCAACGATAAGTTGCTCGTTGATATTTTCAGGAATCTGTTCGCGGTCAGGGAATGTTATAAACTTACCTGAAAGCTCTTGTCCATTCCATTCTAACCAGTTAAAACCTTTGGAACTGTGGCCAGCTAAACTATCCGAAACAGCCTCCAGAGATTTAGATTTTTCACGAACTGTAACAGTTTGTCCAGGACGTAAAGAATACGAAGGAATATTAACTAGTTCTCCATCAACAAGGATATGTTTGTGAGAAACCAATTGACGAGCTGCACGTCTTGTAGGAGCAATACCTAGACGATAAACTGTGTTATCTAGACGAGCTTCGCAGAAACGAAGTAAGTTTTCACCAGTAAGGCCTTCTTTTACAGACGCTTTTTCAAATAAATTCCGAAACTGTCTTTCAAGAATACCGTAAATGAATTTAACCTTTTGCTTTTCCATCAACTGTAAAGCGTATTCCGATTTTTTGGAACGACGACCCTTTCCGTGTACTCCGGGAGGGTAATTTTTCTTTGCAAGAGCCTTACTTGGGCCTAAAATTGGTTCTCCGTAGCGTCTTGCAATCTTAGATTTGGGACCTGTGTAACGAGCCATTTGATACTAATTGTTTGTAAGTTAATGATAACCATTCTGTAACCCCAGTGTCCAAATTACGAATGTGGAATCATTGATATAAAAAATAAACTAAACTCTTCTTCTTTTCGGAGGACGACATCCGTTGTGAGGAAGCGGAGTAATATCACGAATCGTGGTTACTTCAATTCCTGCATTTTGAATCGTACGAATTGCCGACTCACGACCTGAACCAGGTCCTTTAACAAAAATTTCAGCTTTACGCATTCCAAGGTCAAACGCTACCTGCGCACAGTTCTGCGCTGCAGTCTGAGCTGCATAAGGTGTGTTTTTCTTAGAACCACGGAATCCCATTTTACCGGCCGAAGCCCATGAGATCACCTGTCCATTACTGTTAGTGATAGAGATAATGATGTTGTTGAAAGAAGCTCTGATGTGTACTTGACCCACCGCCTCTACTACAACCACTCTCTTTTTTGCCTTGTCTTTTCTTTTATTTTGTGCCATTGCTTATGGAATAAGATGTGGCTTTGAGACCACACTCATTGTTTATTTAGTAGCCTTTTTCTTGTTCGCGATTGTCTTGCGTTTACCCTTACGAGTACGAGAGTTATTCTTGGTTCTCTGTCCGCGCAATGGCAATCCCTTACGATGACGAAGGCCACGGTAACAAGCAATATCCATTAAGCGTTTGATACTCAATTGAACCTCCGACTTTAGTGCTCCCTCAACTTTATATTCGCCTGCAATAACAGAACGAATAGCCCCTGACTCTTCATCTGTCCAGTCAAGTACCTTTTTATCCAGATCCACACCTGCTTTGTCCAGAATTTTCTTCGCAGTACTGCGACCAATTCCAAAAATGTAAGTTAAGGCAATTTCGCCTCTTTTACGGTCGGGGATATCAACTCCTGAAATACGTGCCATAATTTATTAACCTTGTCTTTGTTTATACCGTGGGTTCTTCTTATTTATTACGTAGACCTTACCCTTCCGGCGTATGACTTTGCAGTCTACACTGCGCTTTTTAACTGATGCTTTGACTTTCATCTTACTTATAATAGTTATTTCCTAAACTAATCTATTCAAACTCTTAGCTTATTTGTATCGGTATACAATTCTCGCTTTCGATAAGTCGTATGGAGACATTTCAAGCTTTACACGGTCACCAGGTAAAATTTTAATATAGTGCATCCTCATTTTACCTGAAATGTGTGCGATAACCTCGTGCTTATTTTCCAATACTACACGAAACATTGCATTAGAGAGTGCTTCTAAAATTACTCCGTCCTGTTCAATTGATGCTTGTTTTGCCATTCGTAGCTTTTATTACTTTACTTCAACCATTAGGCTGGTATTCGCCGTGACTTGTTCTATATAATCAAAAGTGGTAAGAATTTCAGCTTTTCCTTTACGCACTGCAACCGTATGTTCAAAATGAGCTGAGTACTTCCGATCCGTCGTTCTAATTGTCCAGCCATCTTTTTCCTGCATAACTGACTTAGTTCCTAAGTTAATCATCGGTTCAATAGCAAGAACCATTCCTTCTTTCAAACGTAATCCTTTTCCTCTTTTTCCGTAATTAGGAACTTCCGGACTTTCGTGGAGTTCTCTTCCAACACCATGTCCCACAAGTTCTCGAACCACAGTGTAACCCCTTTCTTCGCAATAATGCTGAACTGCAAATCCGATATCACCGATTCTTAACCCGTCAACTGCTTGCTCAATTCCCTTATAAAGAGATTTCTTGGTTGCAGTCAAAAGATCCATTACCTCTTTTGATACTTCACCCACAGGATAAGTGTAAGCACTGTCGCTGTGGAATCCATTTAACTTAACACCGCAATCAATTGAAACAATGTCTCCGTCTTTTAGTTCATAATTCCCAGGAATTCCATGAACTACTACCTCGTTGACAGACATACATAGAGAAGCAGGGAAATTATTGAAACCTTTAAATGAGGGTATACCTCCGTAGCTTCTTATATAATCCTCAGCGATTGTGTCAAGCTTTTTAGTTGTGATACCTGGTTTAATCCATTGTGCCACTTCGGCGTGTGCCTTGCCCAAAACCTGAGCACTTTCTTTAATGAGGCTTATTTCCTCCTCTGTTTTCAAATAGATCATTCCAAATCAGATAGCGACACTTTCAGTCCTACCTTTTACACGTCCGGATTTCATAAGACCTTCATATCTCCGCATTAAAAGATAACTTTCTACTTGTTGCAGTGTATCCAAAACAACACCTACCATAATAAGTAAAGATGTTCCTCCAAAGAAGTGCGCGAAGTCCGTTGACACACCAGCCAAGCTTGCGAAAGCAGGCAAAGTAGCCACAAGTGCTAACATTAGTGAACCAGGGAAGGTTATGCGATCTAAAACAGAACTGATATATTCCGAAGTTTGCTGTCCTGGTTTTACACCCGGAATAAAACCGCCTCCTCTTTTCATATCATCTGCGATTTGCTGCGGATTAACCGAGATAGCAGTGTAGAAGAAAGTGAAAACGATAATCAGAAATGCAAACAACAAATTGTACTGCCAGGTTGTATAGTTTGCGAAAATTGTCGCAACGTTACTAGCAAAGTCACTTTTTTCTGCAAAATAAGACGCTCCAAGAGAAGGAATAAACATCAATGCTTGTGCAAAAATAATTGGCATCACACCCGCTGCATTCAATTTCAATGGAAGGTACTGACGTTGGCCACCCATAACACGGTTACCAACTACCTGCTTTGCATATTGAATAGGTATACGGCGCACTGCTTGCGTTAACATTACAGCACCCATAATTACAAAATACAAGGCTACAATTTCTAATACGAAAAGCAATATTTGTCCGCTTCCTCTTGAAGAAAACTCTTTAAGAATCGCACCCGGAAAACGAGAAACAATACCAATCATAATCAACATCGAGATACCATTTCCCACACCTTTATCCGTAATACGCTCTCCCAACCACATACAGAACATCGTTCCGGCTGCAAGAACAAATACAGAAGATACAGAAAACAAGCTACGTGAAACCAATAATGCCTCATCCGGAACGGTCGTATTTAAGTACGCTGTCCCCTGAACTAGTGTAACAACAATCGTAAGGACCCTTGTAATTTGATTTAACTTCTTACGCCCCGACTCTCCTTCTTTCTGCATCTTCTGGAAATATGGCAATGCCATAGTCAACAGCTGAATTGCAATGGAAGCAGAGATATAAGGCATAATACCCAAAGCAAAGATGGAAGCTTTACTAAAAGCTCCACCTAAGAAGGTATCAAGAAGACCTAATAAACCCTGTGATGAAAAATTCATCTGATCCGGTTCTACACCAGGCAAAGCTACATAAGACCCTAAACGGAATATTGTTATAAACAAAAGAGTGTTGAGAATTCTAGTTCTCAACTCCTCAATCGAAAATATATGTTTTATCGTCTCAAAAAATCGTTTCATGTTATGGGGCTTACATTATCTGTTCGATAATCAAACATACACGGTTTAGAACTGAACCTACAAGGTTACAACGTAACTGCTTTACCACCCGCTTTTTCTATCGCTGCGATAGCCGATGCAGAAAAACCGTTTGCCTGAACTTCAACAGCAGATGTAATTTCACCGCGGTTAAGGATTTTAACAAGGTCTTTTTTCGCGCAAAGTCCGTTTTCACGAATCAATTCAAGCGTAACAACAGTAGCGTTTGTTTTTTCAACAAGAGCTTGTATCGCATCAAGATTCAATGCTTTATACTCAACTCGGTTGATGTTGTTAAAACCGAATTTAGGCAAACGACGTTGAAGAGGCATCTGACCACCTTCAAAACCTACCTTACGGCTATAACCTGAACGAGACTGAGCTCCTTTATGTCCACGTGCAGAAGTTCCGCCTAAACCGGATCCCTGACCACGTCCGACACGTTTTCCGATCTTAACGGATCCAGCTGCCGGTTTTAATGAACTAAGATTCATACTTTTCGTATTTATTAAATTTCTTCTACTGTAACCAAGTGACTTACCTTACGGATCATACCCGCAATGGCGTCGGTATTTTCCTGCTCAACCGAACGGTTGATCTTACCCAAGCCTAACGCTTTGATAGTCAACTTTTGTCTCTCAGGACGGTCGATAACACTTTTAACTTGTGTAATACGTACTTTTGACATAATTACTCTCAGATAAAGGATAATCCCCTGTAAGGATTATCCGTTGAATACTTTGTCCAATTTAACTCCACGTTGGAAAGCAACCTGATGAGGAGCTCTCATTTTCAAAAGAGCGTCAATTGTAGCTTTAATAACGTTGTGCGGATTCGAAGAGCCTTTTGATTTAGCAAGTACGTCTTTGATACCGGCACTTTCAAGAACGGCGCGCATAGGACCACCTGCAAGTACTCCTGTACCAGGAGCAGCTGGCTTGATCAAAACAAATCCACCGCTGAATTTACCTTCCATCGCATGAGGAACGGTGTTTTTCAACATAGGAATTTGAATCAAATTCTTTTTAGCATCGTCAATTCCTTTGGCAATAGCATCTGTTACTTCATTTGCCTTACCTAGTCCATGACCTACCACACCTTTTCCGTCACCCACAACCACGATGGCAGAGAAACTAAAACGACGACCGCCTTTTACTACTTTTGCTACCCGATTGATTGCAACTACGCGTTCTTTCAGGTCCGATTCGTTAACCTTTGAAGGTTTTGTATTTGTAGACATAGTCTTTGCTTATTCTTAGAATTTCAGGCCACCCTCGCGAGCTCCTTCGGCCAATGCTTTAACTTTACCATGGTACAAATATCCGTTACGGTCAAATACTACCGCAAGAATACCTGCTGCCTGCGCCTTTTCGGCAATCTTCTTTCCAACCGCAAGAGCTGCCTCTACGTTAGAACTTTCTTTTCTCTCACCAAGGTCAAGTGTCGAAGCACTTACCAGGGTTATTCCTTGAACATCATCAATGATTTGAGCATAGATGCTAGTGTTTGAACGGAAAACCGAAAGACGGGGACGTTCAGCACTACCTTTCACTTTCTTACGGATGTGATATTTAAGGCGTTGTCTTCTATCTACTTTTGAGGTAGCCATTTTAAATCTTATCTAAACTTAGTTAACAAAATCATCCTGTGGCTACGCACTATTTCTTAGCAGACTTACCAGCTTTGCGGCGAACAATTTCTCCAACAAAACGAATACCCTTACCTTTATAAGGTTCTACTTTACGTAGAGACTTAATTTTAGCAGCAACAGAACCTATCAATTCTTTGTCAATACCTTCCAAAATAACTTTTGGATTCTGACCTTTTTCAGAAGTGGTTGTAAGTTTCAGTTCCTCAGGGATCGACATAAAGATATTATGTGAATAACCCAATTGCAATTCCAAAACATTACCAACGGCACTGGCTTTGTAACCAACACCGATGATCTCCATTTCCTTTTTGTACCCAGTCGCAACTCCAATAACCATGTTGTTGATCAATGAACGGTACAATCCGTGCAACGCCTTGTGACGTTTTTGTTCGCTAGGACGCTTAACTTTCAACTCGCTGCCTTCGATCTCAATAGCGATATCGCTGTCAACAGACTGAGTAAGTGTTCCTTTTGGACCCTTAACTGATACCAGGTTGTCGTCCGATACTGAGATCGTTACTCCTGCTGGTATAGTGATTAATTTATTTCCTATTCGTGACATTTCCTGAATAACTTTAAAATATTAGTACACGAAACATAACACCTCTCCACCTACATTAAGTGTTTTGGCTTCCTTATCTGTCATAACACCTTTCGATGTAGAGATAATTACAGTTCCAAGACCACCTAGAACGCGAGGTAGTGTAGATGTCCCGGAGTACTTGCGTAACCCTGGCTTACTAACACGCTGCAATTTCACAATTGCATTTTGCTTCGTAACAGGATTGTATTTCAAGGCTATCTTGATTACACCCTGAGGGCCGACTTCGTCAAATTTATAACTCTGGATATACCCTTTATCAAAAAGTACCTTCGTTATTTCTTTTTTTATGTTGGATGCAGGTATCTCAACAACCCTGTGCTTCGCTTTGATGGCGTTTCTGAGTCTCGTCAGATAATCTGCTATGGGATCCGTTAACATTTTTTATGCCTAGTTTAAACACTCCCTTAAAACGGGAGTGCAAAGTTAAGTAATTGAAATCAGAATTGAAAGTATTCCTACCAACTTGATTTTGTAACACCCGGAATTTTACCATCTGAGGCCATTTCCCGGAACAGAACTCTTGAGATTCCGAATTTGCGCATATATCCACGAGGTCTTCCTGTGATTTTGCAACGATTGTGCAGACGTACAGGCGATGAGTTACGGGGTAATTTATCTAGGCCAACCCAATCCTCAGCAGCCTTTAATGTTTTACGCTTTTCAGCATAACGAGCTACTAAAGCTTGTCTTTTTCTTTCCCGTGCTTTTACTGATTCTTTTGCCATTGTCGGTAAATATCTTAGTCTTAAGAATTATCCTTGTTTGTTCGCATTAGTGAAAGGCATACCAAGTGCTTTCAACAATTCATAACTTTCTTCGTCAGAATTTGTTGATGTAACAAATGTGATATCCATACCTGTGATCTTATTTACCTTTTCGATAGAAATCTCAGGGAAGATAATTTGTTCTTTCACACCAAAAGTATAATTTCCACGACCGTCAAATCCTTTGTCGCTGATTCCTTTGAAATCACGTACACGAGGCATCGCGATAGAGGTTAAACGGTCAAGGAATTCGTACATACGATCTCCGCGTAGTGTTACTTTTGCTCCAATCGGCATGTTTTCACGCAACTTAAAGTTGGAAACCGCCTTTTTAGAAATGGTAGCAATTGCTTTCTGTCCTGTAATCAATCCAAGCTCTTCAACTCCTGTATCAACCAATTTCTTGTCAGATACGGCTGCGCCGATACCTTTGTTGATAACAATCTTAGTCAGGCGAGGTACTTGCATTACAGACTTGTACTCGAACTTTTCTTTCAGTTGCGAAACTACTTCGCTAACGTACTTTTCTTTTAATCTTGGCTGTGCCATTTTCTGAATTAATTATGTGGATTACCGACCCACGCGCTTCGTATATAAAACTAACAACTGGTCCTAAAACCGGGAGGCTTATAAAAAGTCTCCTGATTTTTTAGAGAACCGCTGTAACTTTCCTTTATCGTTTGCTTTACGCCCTGTACGAGTCGCTTCGCCAGTTTTTGGATCGATAACCATCAAGTTGCTGATATGTATAGCACCTTCACGTTTTTCGATACTTCCCTGTGGGTTTTGTGCATTTGGCTTTACGTGTTTCGTAATCAAATTAACACCCTCCACAGTTGCTCTTGATTTCTCAATAAGCACAGACTTAATAACCCCTGTTTCACCTTTCGCGTTACCAGAAATTACCTTTACAGTATCTCCTTTGCGTATGTGCAATTTTGCGGGTACGTTTTTATTTTTGCTTTCCATTTGAGGTATTCTCTTATCGGTTCTAAAGAAATACTTTTGTTTTTATTTCTTACAACACTTCCGGTGCCAGGGAAACAATCTTCATAAATTGTTTTTCACGCAATTCCCGCGCTACTGGACCGAAGATACGTGAGCCACGTGGTTCGTCGTTGTTGTTAAGTAAAACGGCTGCATTATCTTCAAAGCGAATGTATGTACCATCCTTGCGGCGTACTTCCTTTTTAGTCCGTACAACCACGGCTTTTGAAACCGTTCCTTTTTTCATGCTACTCGATGAAAGAGCAGACTTTACTGTTACGACGATCTTATCGCCTACTGAGGCATAGCGTTTGCCAGTTCCGCCAAGTACACGAATTACGAGTACTTCCTTCGCTCCACTGTTGTCTGCTACCGACAGTCTTGATTCTTGCTGTACCATTGTTACTTAGCTTTTTCAAGGATTTCTACTAATCTCCAACGCTTATTCTTACTAAGCGGACGAGTTTCCATAACTTTGATCGTATCACCGATACCAACCTGGTTATTTTCGTCATGCACCATCAATTTGGTAGTTTTAGTCATAAACTTACCGTATTTCTCGTGCTTAACTTTACGCTCAACAGTGATCACACAGGATTTCTCCATTTTGTTGCTCACTACTTTACCGACTCTTTCTTTCCGTAAATTTCTTTCTGTTGCCTCCATAATTTCTTAAACTGATTTACTGTTGGTTAGTTTTAGCCGACAGTTCGGTCAATAGTTTTGCAATTTCCTTACGCGAGGCGCGAATACGCAAAGGGTTTTCGATCGGTGAAATAGCATGCGCGAATTTCAATCGTAGTAAGCGCTCTCTTTCTTGTGCGATCTGTTCTTTCAGCTGATCCTGCGACAGGTCTTGTATTTCTTTACTAGTCATTGCTTTTAATAATTAGCGTTCTTAGATACGTTCGGGGCTGGTCTATTCTTGATAATCCCGACGTACCACGAACTTTGTTTTAATTGGCAACTTTTGTGCAGCCAAACGCAATGCTTCATTAGCAGTTTCCAGTGGAACACCGGTTGCTTCGAAGATAATTGTTCCCGGCTTGATTGGGGCTACCCAATACTCAGGAGCTCCTTTACCTTTACCCATACGAACCTCTGCAGGTTTCTTTGTGATAGGTTTGTCAGGGAACACACGAATCCATACCTGGCCTTCACGTTTCATAGCGCGTGTAACTGAAATACGCGCTGCTTCTATCTGACGTGCTGTTAGCCAGCCTGGCTCAAGCGACTTGATTGCGAAAGATCCGAAAGCGATTTCAGCACCACGAGTGGCTAGTCCCTTTTCTGAACCTTTGTTTTTTTGTTGCTTGCGAAATTTTGTTCTTTTCGGCTGTAACATGATTCTAATCTATTTGAACCGATTTAACAAAATCGGAAAATGTCTGATTACTTCTTCTTATTTCTACTTCTCTTACGACGATCAGCTTCGCTTCCTCCGCCACCTTCGCTACCACCGCCACGGTTACTATCGTTTCCGCCACGACCACCTCTTCTGTCTTTGTTACGGTCGTTTCCGCCGCCTGATCCAGTTCCTCTATCGCTTCTGTCAGCAGCAGCTGTTGCAGCACTAGGAGTCAAATCACGCTTTCCGTACAATTCACCTTTGAAGATCCAAACTTTGATACCTATTTTACCATAGATAGTTTGCGCTTCCGAGATTGCATAGTCAATATCCGCTCTCAATGTATGTAGAGGAATACGTCCTTCTTTATACTCCTCAGTACGAGCCATTTCAGCTCCACCCAAACGTCCCGCAAGACGGATTTTGATACCTTGAGTACCTACACGCATAGCAGAAGCGATTGATTGCTTCATTGCACGACGGTAAGAGATACGAGCTTGTAGTTGTTGAGCAATCGCTTCTCCAACTAATTTTGCATCAATCTCAGGACGTTTGATTTCATAGATATTAATCTGAACGTCTTTTCCTGTGATTTTTTTAAGCTCTTCTTTGATCTTATCAACTTCACTACCACCTTTACCAATTACGATACCCGGACGAGCCGTGTGAATTGTTAGCGTGATACGTTTAAGTGTACGCTCGATAACTACTTTAGAGATTGATCCTTTTGGGATACGTGCCTTTATATAGTTACGAATTTTTTCGTCTTCAACAAGTTTGTCAGAAAAATCTTTTCCTCCATACCAGCTAGAGTCCCAGCCTCTAACAATTCCTAGTCTCAGACCTATAGGATTAACCTTTTGTCCCATTCGAAATAGATCGTTTACTTATGATTCGGTGATTACTTTGTTTTCCACGCTTGCGGCAACTTCCGCTTTGTCATCAATCACAAGTGTAATGTGATTTGAACGCTTACGGATTCTGTGTGCTCTTCCTTGCGGTGCAGGGCGCAAACGCTTCAACATACGTCCACCGTCAATAAATACGGTTTTAACATAAAGATCAGCGTCTTCCAGCTTTGCATCTTCATTCAATTGTTGCCAGTTAGCAACTGCAGAAAGTAAAACTTTGTGCAAAATTGGTGAAGAAGCTCTTGGTTGAAACTTTAACAGCGCCAACGCTTTGCTGACCTTTTGTCCGCGAATCATGTCGGCTACTAATCTCATCTTACGAGGAGAAGTAGGCACATTTCTTAATATAGCTCTTGCTTCCATGTTCTTTCAGATATAGGCTGGTTCCGATTTACGAAACCCAGCTATCGTCGACTAATTATTTTCTACCTTTATCTTTTTTGGCGGTGTGACCACGGAAGTTACGCGTTGGCGAAAACTCTCCTAATTTGTGTCCTACCATGTTTTCAGTTACATAAACAGGTATAAATTTGTTACCGTTGTGAACTGCGAATGTATGTCCAATAAAATCCGGAGAGATCATTGAGCGTCTTGACCATGTCTTTATTACCGACTTACGTGCTGCGCTGTTCATCGCCTGAATCTTGATGTCCAGACGAAAGTCGATGTATGGTCCTTTTTTTAATGAGCGTGCCATATTATTCTAATTATTTTTTACGACGGCTGATAATCAATTTCTCAGAATGCTTATTACGATCACGAGTCTTAAGTCCTTTTGAGAACTGTCCGTTTCTTGATCTAGGCTGGCCTCCTGATGAGCGGCCTTCACCACCACCCATTGGGTGATCGACTGGGTTCATAGCAACACCACGAACTCTTGGGCGACGACCTAACCAACGTTTACGGCCTGCTTTACCGTAATTCACATTCATGTGACTTGAATTGGAAACTGTTCCAACCGTTGCGATACAAGTTGAAAGAATCATACGCATTTCGCCAGATGGCATTTTAATTACTGCGTATTTACCTTCACGCGCTACAAGCTGAGCATAAGCTCCTGCGCTTCTTGCAAACTGACCGCCTTTTCCAGGTGTCAATTCAATATTGTGAACAATTGTACCAATTGGCATTGAACCTAGCGGAAGAGCATTTCCCATTTCTGGCGCCACTGAACTTCCTGAAACAATTACTTGTCCTACTTTCAATCCGTTTGGAGCGATTACGTATCTTTTTTCGTCATCGGCATATTGTACCAGAGCGATACGTGCTGAGCGGTTTGGATCGTATTCAATTGTAAGAACTGTTGCTGGTGCATCAAAACGATTTCTTTTGAAATCGATAACACGGTATCTGCGTTTGTGACCACCACCTATATGACGCATGGTACGATGTCCGGAGCTATTACGACCACCTGTTCTTTTAACAGGCTCTAATAGGCTCTTTTCAGGTTTTGACGCTGTGATCTCCTCAAAAGCAGAAGCCATGCGAAAACGTTGACCAGCACTTGTCGGTTTTAATTTTTTAACTGCCATTGCTATACTTAACTCTTCTAAGATTTGAATAGATCAACCAAAATTCTAAGCTTCACCGTAAATGTCGATGATCTCACCTTCAGCTACTGTTACAATAGCTTTCTTAATGGTTGACGTTTTTCCACTTACAAACTTTCCTCCCGAAGTGCGGGATTTGCTTTTACCAATGCTACGCATTGTATGAACGCTCTCTACGGTAACCCCAAACAGTTTCTCGACAGCCTTTTTGATTTCAACCTTGTTAGAAGTAAGTGTTACTTCAAAGGCATACTTTCCCTGACCACCCTGAGCCGTTACCTTTTCTGTTATAATCGGTCGTTTCAGTACACTCATCACTATTTGTTTAATAGGGTTTCCAAATTAGACAGAGCAGATTCACTTATTAAAAGGCGGTCTGCATTCATCAGATCATATGTATTTACCAAATCAACAGTAGTAACTTTCGCTTTAGGAATGTTTCTGCTTGACAGGTACACATTGCTATCAACTTCAGGAAGGATCAACAATGTTTTTGTGTTCACTAATGAAAGTGAATTAAGTACAGTCAGATATGACTTAGTTTTTGGGGCATCAAAAGTGAATGCTTCCAAAACAGATATTGCGTCAATTTTCGCTTTCGCAGAAAGAGCAGAAATACGCGCTAACGTTTTCACTTTTCTGTTGATTTTGAAAGTATAGTTACGAGGACGAGGACCGAATATACGACCACCACCTACGAATACCGGAGATTTAATGCTACCTGCACGAGCTCCACCTGTACCTTTTTGACGTTTGATTTTACGTGTCGAGTGATTGATCTCAGCACGTTCTTTTGACTTGTGTGTACCCTGACGCTGATTGGCCAAGTACAATTTCACATCGAGATAGATCGCATGCTCATTAGGTTCGATTCCGAAAATTTCTTCAGACACACTTACCTTCTTGCCGGTATCTTCTCCTTTTATATTTAATACGGACAGTTCCATGGTACTATTTCTCAATGATTAGAAATGAATTCTTTGAACCCGGTACTGAGCCACTTACTACTAGCAAGTTTTGCTCAGGTATCACTTTCAGAATACGCAAATTCTGAATTTTTACACGATTGTTACCCATGCGCCCACCCATACGAATGCCTTTAAATACGCGTGAAGGGAACGAACAAGCACCAATCGAACCTGGGTGACGTGCACGGTTATGCTGACCGTGTGTTTGTCCACCTACCCCACCGAAACCATGACGTTTTACAACACCCTGGAAACCGCGGCCTTTGGCAGAACCTACTACATCAACGAATTCACCTTCCTCAAATACATCTTGTACTGATAGTGAAGTTCCAAGTTCATGCTCCACTTCAAATTCCTTGAACTCAACAAGCTTGTGCTTTGGAGTTGTACCGGCCTTTTTGAAGTGACCTATTAACGGCTGAGTAGAGTTTTTCTCTTTTCTCTCGCCAAAACCTAATTGGAGGGCTTTATACCCATCCTTTTCTTCGGACCTAACTTGTGTAACAACACAAGGACCAGCTTGAATCACAGTACATGCCAGAGCCTGCCCGTCAGCATTGTACAAACTAGTCATTCCGATTTTTTTACCTATTAAACCAGACATCGTAATTAATTTAAATTAGCAGGTAAAACCCTATTCTTTAAAACGGACTGCAAAGATAGAAATTTGAATTTTTATATCAAAGCAGTATTTTATTATTTCTCACTGATAATCAGCAAAAAAGGTCAGATGTACTAAACATCTGACCTCAGTTAATTCATAGTATTAATCGAACACAAAAAAACATTCGAATAATTACCTGAATGAGCTCAGATGTGGTTTCCAGAATTCCGGACCTTCATCCAATTATGTAATGACTTAATTAAATAAGTCTGTAAGAATCACTAAACTTTGATCTCTACGTCAACACCGCTTGGCAATTCAAGCTTCATCAGTGCATCAACAGTTTTCGCACTTGTAGAGAAAATATCTACCAGACGTTTGTAAGTACAAAGCTGGAATTGTTCACGAGACTTTTTGTTCACGTGAGGAGAACGTAAAACAGTGAATTTCTCTGTTTTAGTTGGTAATGGGATTGGACCGCTAACAACGGCACCAGTTGCCTTAACAGCCTTAACGATCTTCTCAGCAGATTTGTCTACTAAGTTGTGATCGAATGACCGCAATTTGATACGAATTTTTTGATTCATCTTATTTGCTTATTTCCGGTTCTTGAAAAACTTGATAGGAACGAATCCCGACAATCCACCAGCGAAAGAACCATTTACTTCACTGGCTTAAATATTTTTAGCCACTACCCCTTTCAGAGCAGTGACTAATATTTTTATTAAGCTTTAACTAAACCCTTAGCTTTCTCAATTACTGTATCAGAAATGTGCTGAGGCACAACTTCATAGTAAGCGAAAGTCAAAGAAGCAGTAGCACGACCAGATGACATCGTACGAAGATCAGTTACGTAACCGAACAATTCTGACAAAGGAACATCCGCTTTAATAACCTGAGCACCATTACGTGAATCCATACCTCTCATGATACCACGACGACGGTTAAGGTCACCAGTGATAGGTCCAGTGTAGTCATCAGGAGTAAGAACTTCAACATGCATGATAGGCTCCATTAGTTTTGAACCTGCATGACGTGCTGATTCTCTGAAACCAATCTTAGCTGCCAATTCGAAAGATAGTGCATCTGAATCGACATCGTGGAATGATCCGTGGAACAAACGCACTTTCATCGAATCCAAAGGATATCCTGCAAGGGCACCATTTGACATGGACGCTTCAAAACCTTTTTGGATCGGAGCGATAAATTCACGAGGAATAGTACCACCTACAATCTGGTTAACAAACTGCAAACCAGTTTTTGGCTCTTTCCCTTCTTCGTTATCGTCTCTCGGTCCGATTTCGAATACGATATCGGCGAATTTACCACGACCCCCAGTTTGTTTCTTATATACCTCACGATGCTCGAAGTTCTTCGTAAGAATTTCTTTGTAAGCAACCTGAGGAGCTCCCTGGTTTACTTCAACTTTAAATTCACGACGCATACGATCGATGATAATTTCAAGGTGAAGCTCTCCCATTCCTTTGATGATCGTCTGACCTGTTTCTTCGTTACTTTCAACTTGTAACGTAGGATCTTCTTCGATCAACTTTGTGATTGCCTTAGAGAAGTTATCGCTATCTGCAGCTTTCTTAGGCTCGATTGCGTAACCAATTACAGGCTCAGGGAATACCATTGATTCAAGAATAATTGGATTCTTTTCATCAGATAATGTATCACCTGTTTTGATGTCTTTGAAACCTACTACCGCTCCAATATCACCTGCTTCAAGACGATCAATTTGATTTTGCTTGTTTGCGTGCATCTGGAAAATACGAGAGATTCGTTCTTTATTTCCTGAACGGTTGTTCAATACATAAGAACCTGAATCTAGGAATCCTGAGTAAGAGCGGATAAAGCAAAGACGTCCTACATAAGGGTCAGTTGCAATTTTAAACGCTAGTGCACAGAAAGGATCCTTATCCGTTGGCTGACGTGAAATCTCAGCACCTGTACGTGGATCAGTTCCGATAATGCTTTCACGATCTTGTGGAGAAGGCAAGATGGCCATCACGTAATCAAGCATCGTTTGAACACCTTTGTTTTTGAAAGAAGAACCACAAACCATAGGAACAATCTTCATGCTGATAGTTGCTGCGCGCAAAGCTGCAAGAATTTCGTCTTCCGAGATTGAAGTAGGATCTTCAAAATATTTTTCCATCAAAGTGTCGTCGAATTCGGCAACAGCTTCAAGAAGTTTTTCTCTCCATTCAGTTGCTTCTTCCAACATATCCTCAGGAATAGGAACTTCTCTGAAAGTCATCCCTTTATCTTCTTCATTCCATTCGATACCACGGAAGTTAACCAAATCAACTACACCTCTGAATGTATCTTCAGCACCTATTGGCAATTGAAGAGGTACAGCGTAGCTACCTAACATTTCTTTTACCTGAGCACAAACTTTAAGAAAGTCTGCACCAGAACGGTCCATTTTGTTAACGAAACCGATACGTGCTACGTTGTAGTTGTTAGCCAAACGCCAGTTAGTTTCTGACTGAGGCTCAACACCATCAACCGCACTGAACAAGAAAACCAACCCATCCAATACGCGAAGGGAACGGTTTACCTCTACAGTAAAGTCAACGTGACCCGGTGTATCGATAATGTTAATGTGATATTTTTCACCGCGGTAGTTCCAGTCTACTGTTGTAGCCGCTGAAGTAATAGTAATACCACGCTCCTGCTCCTGCTCCATCCAGTCCATTGTAGCAGCACCATCATGTACTTCTCCAATTTTGTGGCTTACTCCAGCGTAATAAAGAATACGCTCGGTGGTGGTAGTTTTACCCGCATCAATGTGCGCAGCAATACCAATATTTCTTGTTAATCTTAGATCACGTGCCATGGCAAATGGTGATGTTATTTATATTCGTTGTGCAATTCAATTGTAGAAGCAAACTCTAAATATTTTGAAGGGCATTTTCACACCACTGCAAAAAATTCAGAGTGCAAAAGTATAAATTGTTGATTATAAAAACAATGAATAGGAAAGTTATTTTTTACGAAATAATAAAAAATGCAAAAGTTGCTGATATTCGGCGGATTGATATTAAAAACATGGCAATATTTTGAAGATCAGTTACATTTAATTTAATGGGTTATAAATATTTTTAGAATTCGTTTTTTCTTATCAAATGTGAGTTATCCACTAAAGAAAATCCGCCGCGCTTCGCCCATTATAGACACCTGACTTCATATAATGAATTTCATTTAGTTACAAAACCAATAAAACGAAAAGGGTTCCGGTATAAAACCAGAACCCTTTTCAAATATTCTTCCCGAAGGAGATTTCCTAGAAACGGAAATGCGAGAATGCTTTGTTCGCATCCGCCATACGGTGCGTATCGTCTTTTTTCTTAACAGCAGCTCCTTCACCTTTAGCAGCAGCAACGATTTCGCCAGCCAAACGGTCTACCATAGTTTTCTCTCCACGCTTACGAGCGTAGTTGATCAACCATTTCATACCCAAAGCTTGCTTACGTTCCGGACGTACTTCGGTTGGAACCTGGAAAGTAGCACCACCAACACGACGGCTTTTTACTTCAACAGATGGAGTTACATTGTTCAATGCTTTTTTCCAAGTTTCAAGACCACTTTCGCTGGTTTTTTTCTCAACCACTTCTAATGCGTCATAAAAAATTGTGAAAGCAATGCTTTTCTTGCCTTGAAGCATCAGGTTGTTTACAAATTTTGTAACCTGTACATCTCTGAACTTAGGATCAGGCAGGATATATCTTTTCTTTGGTTTGGACTTTCTCATTTTTGTACTTAATGTTTACACGAGGTTTCGTTTTGCAACTTATTCACCCTGAACAGAATCCAGGATTACTTCCCTTTTATTTATCAGAATAGTTCTTTAATAAAAGCAGAGAGAGTTACTTTTTATTTTTTCTTACCTTTTACCGGCGCTGCAACTTGTCCTGGTTTAGGGCGTTTTGCACCGTATTTAGAACGACGTTGTTTACGTCCGTTAACACCGGCTGTATCCAATGCACCACGGATAATGTGGTAACGCACACCTGGCAAATCTTTAACACGACCACCACGGATCAAAACGATCGAGTGCTCTTGCAAGTTGTGGCCTTCACCTGGGATGTAGGCATTCACTTCTTTGTTGTTAGAAAGACGAACACGCGCAACTTTACGAAGTGCTGAGTTCGGTTTCTTTGGCGTTGTGGTATATACACGAGTACATACTCCACGACGCTGAGGGCAAGAATCCAAAGCCGGTGACTTGGATTTCCATGTAATGGTCTCTCTACCTTTACGGACTAATTGTGAAATAGTTGGCATTTAATAAATTGATTTTGATCTAGTTAATCAACTAACCGATTGTTTTAAAAACAGTTTTCCCGAAAAATCGGACTGCAAAAGTAACAGACTTGGGCTGATTTACAAAATGTTAATACTTTTTTTTACACTGCACTTAACTAAAAAGTTCAGGATTACTTCTTTTACGTAAAATTTATAGGCTGTTTCAAGGTGTTATTCGTATTAATCAGCCAGTGCTCCGCGTGATCTTGGGATTAAAATTATTTTGCTGCAACACAAATATTTATTTCGTTGTATTCCGTTTAACGAATAAATCATCATCGGAAAACCTGAGAAAATTCTAACTATACATCGGGAAAGACCCAGAAGAAAAGATTATCATTAGTCAATAATTGGAATCCCATAACTATTTTATGACAATGAATGACTATTTTGGGAGCACTAATTGACTTTTGAATAAAAAATTTTGTGGTGTATATCCATAATTTTATTTCCAAACGTTGTTTTAGTAGTATTGTCTTTTGTAACCCATAAACGCCTATCAATTCGTTAGCATTTATACATAACCATATGAAAATATTGCGGTGTTATTTTACCCTCGTTATTAGTATCCTGATACTAGGTATGTTCTTGGCTGGTTGTAATTCTGCCATGCAGGCATATAAAGATGGAGTGAAGAAATTTGATAATGGCGAGTACGATCTCGCCATTAAAGGCTTGCAAAAAGCAGAGCAGGCGAACTACGAACCTTTGCAAACAAGTTTTCTGATCGCCGAATCATATCGTTTATCAAACCGCTTTAAAGAATCGATCCCTTACTATAAAAAAGCACTGGACGGCGGGATCACAAATCCGGAAGCTCAGTTTCAGTATGCCTATGCTCTGAAAACGACAGGACAATATCAGGAAGCTTCCAATCAGTTTGCACTGTTCGCAAAAGCAACATCCAGTCCTAAAAATTTACAGGAAAGAGCACTTCGTGAAGTCGAGATCCTGAAAATTACTGATAAGCTTCGCATTGAAAAAATGCCTGACGTCCAGCTGAAAGATATTCCATTTAACGGAACGGGTTCTGAATTCTCCCCTACTGTATTGGGAAATGAATTGGTTTTTTCTTCTTCCAAAAAAGAAAAGGTATATAAAAATAACGGTCAGCCAATGCTAGGCCTTTATAAAATAGCTCTTGGAAAAGATGCTGGCGAAACACAAGGCACAGCAGAATTATTCAACAAGGAAATTTTCGATCCTGAGGCTAATGAAGGTTCACCCGCTTTCAGTCCTGACGGAAAAACATTGATTTTCGCGCGAGGGAACACAGGAAAGAAGAAAGGAACCGCTGATGTGGATCTGTATCAGAGCCGTAATGTAAACGGACAATGGACACCGCCTGCTATTTTACCGATCAATGATTCTTTGGCATGGGACGGCTCGCCATCGTTTTCCCGTGATGGAAAGACTTTATACTTCGCTTCAAACCGTGCAGGTGGTGCTGGTGGAATTGATTTGTACAGAACCAATATTGATGCCTCCGGACGTTTTAGTAAACCTGTTAATATGGGCCGCGATATAAATACCGCCGGAGATGAAATGTTTCCTTATGTAGCCGAAGGCGGAGTACTTTACTTTGCCTCTGACGGACATCCGGGATTAGGAAAACTGGATTTGTTCTCAGCGACCCGTACACAGGGGATTATAACGATCGAAAACCTGGGATTGCCGTTTAACAGTCCGCAAGATGATTTTGGTTTAGTTTTTTATAAAGACAAAGATCAGGGCTTTTTCGCTTCTAACCGTGAAGGTGGCAAGGGAGATGATGATATTTATTATTTCTTCAAACCAAAAGCACCGGATAGCACAATAGCACAAAAAGATCCGATGGATCCTTTGAATCCGCAAAATCCAAATTATATCGAAGGGAAATTGAAGTCTGTACGTTATTTCCTTGCCGGGGATGTGTATGACAATTCAACAAACCCAACTCCGATTGACTCGGCTATCGTGCACATTTTACCTGATACTTCCGATACACAAATTACCCAGCTTAAAACAAATGCTGCCGGTAAATTCGGAACTCAGCCAGTGGAAGAAGGAAGATCTTATGTTCTTTTGGTGGAGCGTAAAGGATTTATCAGCAAAAGAGAGCCTTTCTCTATGAATGGCCGCAGTATTCCTCCGATTTTCCTGACAAAGGCGGTTACGGATACTACCTTCCAGGTTTCCATCAAGCTCGACAGACTGGAATTGAACAAAACCTTCGTGCTTGACAACATTTATTATGATTTGAACAAATACAACATTCGTCCTGATGCGGCCATTGAACTTGATAAGCTGGTCCAGATTTTAAAAGATAATCCGACGATGAATATCGAGCTTAGTTCGCATACGGATGCTCGTGCAACGGATGCATATAACATGACACTTTCCCAGAACAGAGCTGAATCAGCAATTAAATATCTTAACCTGAAAGGAATCGACGCTGAAAGATTAACGGCAAAAGGATATGGAGAACGTCAGCTCATTATTCCGAACGCCAAAACCGAAGAGGAGCACCAGCGTAACCGTCGTACAGAATTCACGATTTTGAGTTACTAAGAGCAAAAGATTAAAATTTTCCGAATCCAACAAAGTAGTTTTTGAACGACTATTTTGTTGGATTCGTTGTTTTGTTACCTCGGACTAAAAGTTGCTTGTATCACAGGATCAGCTGTTCGGGAGGACAAAATTCATTATACTTGCAATAACAACAATAAAATTCCTTTCTATTATCTCCTTCAATGATTCACCGTATTATCTATTGGTTTCGTAACGATCTCCGACTTCAGGATAACGAAGCCTTTCTTGCAGCCACAGAAATTGCACAGGAAGTTGTTCCTGTTTATGTTTTCGATCCACGTCAATTTGGTAAAACTAAATTCGGTTTCCGCCGCGCAGGAGCATTAAGAGCACAATTTTTACTGGAATCTGTTTTAGATTTAAGAGAACGTCTGCGGGAAAAAGGTGGAGATCTTTTGATCCGGGTCGGAGAACCTGAGAAAATTGTAGCTGCGATCGCAGAAGAATATGGAGCTCAGTATATTTACACGAGTAAGGAAATTGCACCGGACGAGACAAGTGTTGAAACCTCGCTCAGCAAAAATATTAAGATCATGAATGTAGACATCAAACTTTTTTGGATGTCGACGTTGGGAGGAGTACTTGACCTACCATTTTCAATCGCGAAACTTCCGCTTGACTTTCCTGACTTTCAGGAACAGGTACAAGCACATTTCAAAGTAAAACCGGCGGTTCAATCTCCTGAAAAAGTTATCTTACCACAAGGCTACGAAGCTGGTTTGATCCCGTCGTTACCTATGTTATCAATCGATCCGTTAGAAATTGATGGAAATAAACAGCCTTCCAACAATAATCTGAAAGGTGGAGAAACGACTGCTTTACTGAAATTACAGGAATTTATTGATAGTATTATAAAACCGGGAAACGCTTTAAATTCCGACGAACCGGTAATCGACTATGGACTTTCAACCTGGCTTTCCTTAGGATGCCTTTCTCCAAAATCGATCTATACAGCATTACTTCCCTATCAGGAAAACCCCGAAGCTCAGAAAGTTATCACTGATCTTTTGCAACGCGATTTTTCACACTGGACACTGCTTCGTCATGGCTCCAGACTTTTCAAACCGGGCGGAATCAAACACGAAATCAACAAGCGCTGGCTCAACGAACTTGCCGTTTTTGAAAAGTGGACGAATGCTGTAACGGAAAACGAACAGGTAAATACTATTATCAGCAAACTGGTTTCAACTGGAAATTTAACAGCTGTGGAAAGAACAATAGCTGCCGATTACCTGGCCAACGAACTGGGTGTAAACTGGACTTGGGGCGCTATGTATTATGAAAGTTTCCTGACAGACTACAATGTATCGGGCAACTGGTCACGGTGGAATCATATAGCCGGAGTTGGCAGCGTTTAAGCCTGTCATCCTGATAGACGGCGTTATATACTGCCCCACTACCGATTATGTAGTTTTTCTTAAAGATTTTGCTAGCTTTGGTCAACTTTGGACCCAATCATTAACACTAAATCAAACAATACAATGTCAAAAGGACTAATCGCAGTTGTTGTCATACTTCTTATTTTCGGATTTGTAGGATGTGGCAAATATAATGGCCTGGTAGGAAAAGACGAGGTCGTAAAAGAATCTTGGGCTAAGGTAGAAAGTCAGTATCAGCGTCGTGCGGATCTTATTCCAAATCTGGTAAATACAGTAAAAGGTGCTGCCGAATTTGAAAAAAGTACTTTAACAGGTGTTATCGAAGCACGTGCGAAAGCAACTTCAACTACAATCAGTGCGGATCAGCTTACACCGGAAAATATTGCTAAATTTCAGGGAGCGCAAGATCAGTTGAGCGGAGCACTTTCCCGTTTGCTGGTATCTGTTGAAAGATATCCGGAACTGAAAGCTAACCAGAATTTCCTGGAACTTCAGGCTCAATTGGAAGGAACTGAAAACCGTATTACAGTTGCTCGTAACGATTTCAATACGGTTGTAAAAGATTATAATCAGGAAGTAAGAACATTCCCAACTAACCTGTTTGCAGGTATATTCGGATTTGCTCAAAAAGGTTATTTCACCGCAACCGCAGGTTCAGAAAAAGCCCCAACAGTACAATTCTAAATAAAAGATGCAGTATTGACGGATGTTAATACTGCATCTTTTATTCTCCTGCTCACACTTTCGATTCTCAACTTTTCAACTTTCAACTCCCCATGCCCACCGATTCACTTTTTTTCGGAGAAGAGGAACAAAAGCAAATTATTGCTGCCATTAAGGAAGCTGAGAAACAAACTTCCGGCGAGGTTAAAGTGCATATAGAAAAGAAATGCGCTTCGGATGATGTCCTCGAAAGAGCTAAGGAGGTCTTTGGATTGTTGGGAATGCATGCAACCGGAGAGCAAAATGGCGTACTTTTTTACCTTGCCTACGAAGACCGGAAATTTGCGGTATTGGGTGATAAGGGTATAAATGATAAAGTACCTTCAGATTTTTGGAACAGTACTAAAGATTTACTCCGCTCCTATTTCTCCCAAAGCAAATATGCAGAAGGACTTTGTGCAGGAATCAATGAGGCAGGCCTGCAATTAAAAACACATTTCCCATATCGTTCCGACGATGTCAATGAACTACCTGACGATATTTCTTTCGGGTAACAATTCTTATGAAAAAATACATCATTTTTTCTTGGCTGTTCTTAATGATTCTTTGTCGCGTTGCGGCACAGGATATACCAGCGAAGCCTAATCCGCCTCGCCTGGTGAATGATTTTGCAAAACAGCTGAACTCAACCGAAATCAGTGCACTTGAACAAAAGCTGGTTGCCTACAATGATTCGACATCCACACAGATTGTTATTGTTGTTGTTCCAACAACGGGCGATTATCCAATTGCTGACTACGCATTAAAACTAGGCAGAGAATGGGGTGTCGGCGGAAAAGCAAAGAATAATGGTATTGTTATCCTTTGGGCTTCTACGGACAGAAAAGTATATATAAGTACCGGATATGGTATGGAAGGAGCTATTCCTGATGCCATTGCGAAGCGAATTATCACGCAGGAAATTACGCCCGATTTCAAAAATAAAATGTACTACCGCGGTCTTGATAAGGGCGTGGATGTCATTTTCAAATATGCAACCGGAGAATACAAAGCGGATCCCAAAGAAGAAAGCGATAATAATGGGACATCCCCAATCGTTGTTGTTGTCATTATCTTCGCCATCATACTTATTATCATTGCCAGAAATAAAGGTGGTGGAGGTGGCGGTGGATACCGTAATTCCGGCGGTGGAATGGGACCGATTTTCTGGCCTTACACAACGCATTCAAGTGGCGGAAGCTCGTCAGGCAACTGGGGCGGAGGATTCGGAGGCGGAAATGGAGGCGGTGGATTCGGAGGTTTCGGTGGAGGTAGCTTTGGCGGAGGAGGAGCCGGGGGCGATTATTAATTGAGGAATTATTCGGCAAAGTGTCTGGAAAAAAATATCCCTGTTTCTTAAAAACAGCCATAAATTAAGAAAAACCCGTTCAAAGCACAGCACTTTGAACGGGTTTTTCTTTTAATTCCGGCAAATATCTGAAACGTATAGCATGGCACAGTTCTTTAATGTAACATTAACAAGATTAAGTTTAACCTAAATTAAATATTATGGAGAATAAGAATAATACCGGTCTTGTAATCGGATTAATTATCATGACCGTGGTAGCAGCCGTTTTTGGATATCTTTTTTACCAGGAACGTAACATCACTACAAAACAGGAAGCAGATTTAGAAGTACGCGTAAATGAGCTTGCAATGAACGAGATCAAACTTGATTCTATTGCTAAACAATTAGATGCCAAAATTATTGAAGTTAAAGGTCTTGGCGGAAACATTGAAGAACTTGAAAAAGCAAAAGCAGATTTGATTAAAGACCGCCTTGCACTACGCCGCGGTACAATAACCTTAGGAAATAAAATCAAGGAATATGAAAGCTTTCTGACTCAGAAAGACCAGGAGATAGCTACTCTGCGTGAAGAAAACCAACAGTTAATCAGTAAAACTGAAACGTTGACACAAGAAAAAGCAGAGCTCGAAACGAGCAAGAAAGCAGTTTCAGATTCGCTTTCCGGGGTTGTAACCAAAAATGCTGAACTAGAATCAAAAGTAACAATGGCTGCTGCACTTAGGGCTCGCAGCGTGAAGGTATATGCGATTTCTTCCAAAGGAAAAGTTCGTGAAGGAGAAAATGTTAAAGCCAAAAGAATTGATAAAGTTCGTGTGGATTTTATCCTTGAAAAAAACCCGCTTACACAGACAGACAACAAAACCGTTTATCTGCGCGTAATTGATCCGAGTGGAGCAACGATTTCTGATGACGCTACCGGATCAGGGAAGTTCCAGTATGAAGGACAGGAACAAGGATATACAATCAGTCAGGATGTTGTATATAGCAATAACAATCAGGATGTCAGCATCCTTTATGATAAAAACAGTCCATTCAAATCAGGTACTTATTCAATTGAATTGTATGCCGAAGGATTTAGAGTTGGAGAAGGATCTTTTTCTGTGAAATAAAATAGTGAAGTTTTCTGGATTAAAAGCCGGATATTCAGGTATTAACCTGATTATCCGGCTTTTGCCGTATAGGCATGCCGGATATTAGGACACACTCAAAAACAGTCTTGTCATTCCGGCTGAAATAATTGTTTAAACAAAGAAGTATTTAAAATTTAGGCATATTACACTATCTTGCGCCATTAAAATCACCTGGCAGGAACGTTATTGCCAAATAAAACACCTCTTTTTGTTTTATGACTTCGACTATATCCCAGAAGCACCCGCGCGGTCTTTATGTTTTGTTTTTTGCTGAAATGTGGGAGCGTTTCAGTTTCTATGGTATGCGGGCAATTCTTCTGCTTTTTCTTCTTGATAACGTACGTGGCGGCATGGGCCTTGAAGCGGCGGAAGCTGCCGCAGTTTATGGACTTTACACGTCATCTGTTTATTTGTTGACACTTCCGGGAGGTTGGCTTGCCGATAATATTCTGGGGCAAAAAAAGGCTATATGGTACGGTGGGATTGTCATCATGCTGGGTCATATAGTACTCGCAATTCCAGGCGGAACGTCAACCTTTTTCATAGGATTAGTTACCGTTGCTATTGGAACAGGTTTACTCAAAGCCAATATCAGTTCGATAGTTGGCGAGCTATACCCTGAAGGTGGAGCAAGACGTGATGCTGCTTTTTCCATTTTTTACATGGGAATTAACCTAGGCTCAGTATTAGGTATTACGATTGTAGGATTTCTCGGACAGAAAATTAACTGGCATATGGGCTTCGGAGCCGCCGCAGTCGGCATGTTGCTAGGACTTGTTGTATTTCATTTTGGAAGTAAAAAATATTTGAAAGGATATGGAGAAGTTCCTCCTGTAAAGATCAGCACGCCGGAATCTGTTGCAAAGTCAGGTTCGGAAAGAAAGCTTGGTTATGGTCTGGTTGCTATGCTCGTTTTATTCTTATCAGCTCTGCAGCTTAAAGGGCTTATCGACATGACGACTGCTCAGGGACTTGCCCAGGGAGCCGGAATTATCATCGTTACAGTATCATTATTTTATTTCATTTACATCTTAGTAGCTGGTGGTTTAACACCTGTTGAAAAGAAAAGAATTTATGTTTTAATCGTTTTCTTCCTTGCAGCTGCTATTTTCTGGTCTGGATTCGAACAGGCAGGTTCTTCCCTTCAAATATTCGCTGAACGTTATACGCAGCGTACTTTTGGCGGTTGGGAAATGCCATCGAGCTGGTTCCAGAATTTTAACGGAACTTTCATTTTAATCTTTGCTCCCGTCATGGCGAGCTTGTGGATTTTCTTATCCGCAAAAGGATACAATCCGGCAACACCGGTAAAGTTTGCCATCGCGCTTTTATTGGTTGGAACTGGCTTCTTCATTATGGAAATGGCCTCGAAGGTTGCAGTTACCGGGCAACTAGCTTCTCCATTATTCCTGACTTTTACATACATGGTTCACACCATAGGTGAGCTTTGTCTAAGTCCTGTTGGTCTGAGTTCTTACACCAAACTTGCTCCAAAACGCTACGTGAGTCAGTTAATGGGTATCTGGTTTGTTGCTGCTTCGCTTGGTAATTTAATCGCAGGATTATTTGCCGGCGGATTTGATGAAGAAAATTTACAGCAAATGCCAGCCCTGTTTCAGCAAGTAACATTATTCTCAATGGGCTTTGGAGTATTACTATTGATATTCTGGAAACCGGTAAAAAACTGGATGGGAGGAATTCATTAATTATCTGTTAGCGGTAAATTCAGGTTCGAAAGTATCAGTTTCCAAAAAGGGTAGCAATTCTAAAAAATTACTACCCTTTTTATTTAATCAAATCAGTTTATTTGCCCATTGATTTATCTCTTATGGCTTTAAACTCGGAACCTGCCTTCCAACCAGGAAAAGTTGATTCATTACTTAATTTATATCCAACATCGAATAATAACTGCATATCTTCTACAATTCCTGACAAGTCCCAGGAAGGGGAATATTCGTCCGCAGGAGAATGATAACGGTTATCATTATAATCTTTTTTCTGCGCTTCTCCCCACTCCTCTCCATGCTCAACCGATACTGAGCCGTTTTCGATATATAATGAAGGAATACCAACTTTTGCAAAATTGAAGTGGTCAGATCGGAAATACCAACCGCCAGATGGATCTGGCTCTCCTCTGGTTGTACGACCTTGTTTTGCCGCTGCCTCATCCGCATAATCGTCCAGGTCTGACTGACCCTTTCCTACAATAATAATATCTTTCATCTTGCCGAAAGGCTGCAAAACATCCATGTTGATATCTGCGACGGTTTTATTAATGGGATAAACCGGATGAGATGCGTAATAGTCAGACCCCAGCAATCCTTGCTCCTCTGCCGTAACGGATAAGAACAAAATGGAGCGTGACGGTTGTTTTTTCTGTTTAACAAAAGCATTGGCAATTTCTAACAGAGCCGCAGTTCCGGAGGCATTATCGGCAGCACCGTTGTAAATTGAATCTCCCTTGATTGCTTCACCTTTTCCGAAATGGTCCCAGTGGGCAGAGTAAATAATATATTCATCTTTTCTGTCCGTTCCCGGCAATAACGCTAATACATTGTTAGACGTCGATTTTTTAATTGTATTATTAACGACCAGCGACGTACGGGCTTTCAGAGGGACCGGTTTAAACCCTTTTTTCCCGGCAGCAGTTAATAACGTATCTGAAACACCTGTCAGCTGAAATAATTTCTTCGCCGATTCCATCGAAATCCAGCCTTCTATTAAAGCACGCGACTTATTATTATCGTCTGAATTCAAATATAATTTCGACTTCGACCAGCCGCTTCTTACCACCGCCCAGCCATAACTCGCAGGTTTTGTATCATGAATAATTAGTACGCCGGCGGCCCCCTGACGAGCAGCTTCCTCAAACTTGTAGGTCCAGCGTCCATAATAGGTCATCGTTTTCCCCTTGAACAAAGTGCTGTCGGAAAATCCCGGATCATTCACCAGAACCACTACCGTTTTCCCTCTTACATCCAAACCTGCATAATCATTCCAGCCATATTCTGGGGCAACAATTCCGTAACCTGCAAAGATCAATTCAGAATCTGCCAGCTTCACCTGATCCTGTACGTGCCGAGAAGCTGCTACAAAATCATCCAGGTAATTAAAAGCAACAGAACCTTTATCATTTTTGATAATCAGCTGCCCGACCGGTTTCGAAAGTATATCCACCATCGGCACTTTTTGAAAATAGCTATCCCCGTTTCCCGGTTTCAATCCAAGCTTTTCAAATTCTGTTTTAAGGTACTGAATCGTTTTTTCTTCTCCGGCAGAAAAAGGCTTCCTACCTTCCAGAGAGTCCGACGCCAAAACTGCCATTTGTTTCGCGAATATTTTACCATCGATATCATAAGCTATCTCTTCTTTTTTTTCTGTTTTTGAACAGCTGGCAGAAATTATTCCCGCCATGGCAAGGAGGTAAAAGGAGTTTTTTATTTTCATATTAGAAATTAAATGGTTAGCAAGAAAATGCGGTTAACATACATTTAAGAATTTCGATACCGTAACACATAAAGATAAACCGATCGTCACTATGTTAATAAACTTATTTGACGAAATAATTACATTTGCTTATATAGAATACCCAAACCAAATAATCATCACATATGAAATCAGCTTTTTTAAAGTGGTCCCTGATGGCATCCGTTGTTGCAATCACCTCTTGCGGCAGCGACAAAGAAAGTACCTCGTCGGCAGAAAAAGTACCAGGATTTGATTTAAGTTCTCTCGATTCTACCAAGAAAGCGTGCGACGACTTTGACAGTTACGTCAACGGGGGATGGAAAAAGAAAAATCCGATCCCAGGTACGGAAAGTCGCTGGGGCGCATTCGGAATTTTGGATAAAGAAAATAAAGAAGTCCGGTTAAAAGGAATTATCGAAGAAATTACGAACCTGAAAGATCGTAAAAACGGTAGTGAAGAACAGCAGATTGCAGATTATTACCAATCCTTTTTAGATACTGCAACTGTTGAAAAACGTGGTCTTGAACCATTGAAACCATACCTGGATAAGATCGAGTCAGTTCAGTCGCTTAAAGATCTTGCGTGGGTAACAGGAGAATTGCAAAAAGTAGGCGTTTCGACTGTTCTTGGTTTTGGCGTCGAAGGAGATTTGAGAAACAGTAAAATGAATGTGCTTTACGAAGGACAGGATGGTTTAAGCCTTGGTGAAAAAAGCTATTACGAAAGAACGGATTCAAGTACGGTTAAGGTTCGTAATGAATTTGTAAAACACGTCGATGCGATGTTCGGTTTCGCAAGTTTTAAAGACGCAAATCCTGGCAAGACGGTTCTCGATTTTGAAACAAAACTGGCTAAACTTCAACTAACCAATGTTGAGTTGCGCGATCCTATAAAAACGTATAATAAAACTTCGTTTTCTGATTTCACAAAACTTGCCCCTGACTTTGATCTGAAGACATTTGCGGACAAACAGGATATCAAAACAGATACCGTTATTGTTCAGAATGTTGCTTATATCAAAAGCGTGAATGCGTTATTGAAAGCAACTCCGCTTGCAACATTGAAACTTTATACGCGCTGGCAGTTGCTTTCTAACTTTGCGGGTTATCTTCCAAAAAGTTTTGACAAAGAAGATTTTCGCTTTTTCAGTACCGTTATGCGTGGCACGAAACAACAAAGAGCTCGTGTAGAAAGAGCGATCCGTTCGACGGACGGTTTGTTAGGTATGCCGCTGGGAAAACTGTTCTCTAAGAAATATTTCCCGGAAGACGACAAGAAAAAAGTGTCTGAAATGATCGAAAACGTACGCACTGTGTATGGCGAGAGAATTGACAAACTTACCTGGATGAGCGATTCGACCAAGGCAAGAGCACATAAGAAACTGAAAGCTTTCACGTACAAAATTGGATACCCTGACAAATGGAAAGATTACTCTTCGATTAAAATTGAAGGTGATAAGTTATTTGAAAATGTAATTGCAGCTTCTTTGTTCCAGAATGAGGAAAATGTAAAGAAAATCGGCAAGCCTGTTGACAAAAGCGAATGGCATATGACTCCGCAAACGGTGAATGCTTATTACAACCCTTTAAATAATGAGGTAGTATTCCCGGCAGGTATTTTACAGCCTCCCTTCTATAACCGTGATGCGGACGATGCAATCAATTACGGTGGAATTATTGCTGTAATCGGTCACGAGTTTACCCACGGATTTGATGATCAGGGTTCACAGTTTGACGAAGAGGGAAATCTTAAAAACTGGTGGACTGCTTCGGACCGCGCTAACTTTGATAAACTGACGAAAAAATACATTGACTATTTCAGCGGCATCGAAGCACTTCCAGGATTTAAAATAAATGGAGCGCTGACAATCGGAGAAAATGTTGCGGATTTGGGCGGACTTACCCTGGCTTATTACGCTTTGGAAAAATCGCTGAAAGGAAAACCTGAACCAGCTCCTATTGATGGATTCAATTGGAAACAACGTTTCTTCTTAGGTTGGGCGCAGGTTTGGCATATGAACACAACCGACGAAGCGTTACGCAACCAGGTACAAACGGATCCACACGCACCGGCGAAAGATCGTATCAATGGTCCGCTTCCGCATTTAAAAGAATTCCAGAATGCCTGGAGCTGTGGCGAAGGAAGTAAAATGGTTTTACCGGAAGCGTCAAGAGTGGTTATCTGGTAATTAAAAATACTGATTGTAGTAAGAGAAGAGTTAAAATAGACGTCAGGTTTTAAATCTGACGTCTATTTTTTTATATGCTATTTACCAAAAGCAGATTATTTCCCAGCAAGATGTTTATTCCGGTATTCACTCGGATTACACCCCATAACCTGCCTAAACTGACGAGCTATATTTTTACTATCCGACAATCCCATATCCAAGGCAATTTCGAAAACTGACATATCCGTATCGAGTAGTTTTTGCGTAAATTTTTCAATACGAAGATTGTAGATATATTTATAAATCGGATAACCCATAACCTCAATGAAACGCTTTTCCAACGCTCTTCTCGACAGAGGAACTTGCTTTACGACTTCATCCACGTGCAGGTTTTTATCGATATTCTGATGAATATATTTTAAAGAAGAAGCAATATGGTCATCGTTCGTAGCATAAATATCGGTTGAATGACGGGTAAAAACCTGGGTCGGCCTTACGACAATATCATAAAAATCATGCATCCCATTTTTGATCAGGTGATCCAGCAATTTGGCTGCATCATATCCGCCCTTTTCTGCATCCTGCCCGATACTTGACAATGGAGGGTCTGAGAATTCGCAGATCATTTCATCATTATCAACACCTAAAACGGCCATCTCTTCCGGAATCCGGATACCATAAAGTCTGCACGCTTCCGTGATATGTTGCCCCTGATTGTCATCGCATGCCATCAAAGCAATAGGTTTCGGCAGAGATTTCAACCATTTGCCGATAGAAGCCGGTCGGTAATACCATAACTCTGACGGGCGTGCCATTTTATGTTCAAAGTAATGCACTTTATGACCTGCGCGTGTTACCCGTTCTTCAAATCCTTCTGCTCTTTCATGCGACCAGACTATATCCTTAAACCCGTAAAATGCGAAATTCTTAAAGCCTTTTTTGAGAAAATAATCCGCACCCATAGAACCCGCTTCATGATGAGCTCCTGTGATATTGGGAATTTCGTCAAAGCGTTTTTTAAAATCCTGCGCGATTACGGGGATACCCGCTTCAATGATTTTCCCAATATTAGGATCATTGTAAAACTGACCAATTATTCCGTCCGCTCCCCATTCCAATGCCCATTTCAGGATGCCTTCAATACCAACAGTTTCCCGGTGAAACAAAGGCATACGACAAAATATCCACGGTCCGTGCTCTCTTGAATATTTAGCGATCCCCTTTAAAAGCGCTTTACTATATTCTTCGGCAAAATCGATTAGTAATATTATTTTATACATATCTGACCGTGTGATAATAAGTTTTGGAGAAGTTGAGTATCTGGAATCAATTGTTATGCAAACAACTCTTTCAGGTTTTTCACCGTATCGTTATTGACCAAAGGTTTTGCCCAGATGCCGATACTCAAAATATAACCCAGCGTTACCAAAAGAAAAAGCATAGCTAATTGCAAACCAATTAATTCTCCTAATCCACCGATGATCAAAGGTACAACTGCGCCTCCCGCAATGCCTGCGCATAAAATCCCCGAAAATGTTCCGTGATGATGAGGAACTGAATTGAGCGCGAGCGAGAAAATAACAGAATACATAACCGATGCGAAAAATCCGGTAAGCGGAAAGGCATATAGGCTCATTTCTTTCGACCCGAATAGTGCGGCTAACAAGGATACAATAGCGCCGAATGTAAAAAATATCAATACTTTTCGACTGTCTAATAACTTCAAAAGTATAAGTCCCAGAAAGCAGCCGATTGTGAGCAGGCCCCAAAAGTAAGAGATCACTGAAGCGCCCGTTGTGGCCGGATCGACATTATGATAAATTTGTAAAAACTTGGAAATCCAGTTCGCTATTCCCTGCTCAGTACCGACGTAAGCAAAAATTCCCAAAAAGAAAAGCCAGACCGATCTATTGCCCGAAAGCTCTTTAAACGCATTTCCAACATCGATTCGCTCGTCTTCTTTCAGATCTACTTTGGGAAATTTCACCCACGCGATCACGAATACCATCAGTATTGAAATTACGGCAAAAACCCAGTACAGCGAAACCCATTTCAGATTTTCCGGAACCAGCTTATTTAGTGTATCAATTAAAAAACCGGATTTTCCGGAGTGGACATTCAGAACAAGATAGCTATAAAGCAACGGACTCAAAAAAGACGCAGCTCCGAAAAATAATTGAGCCAAAACCGAATTGAAAGCAAACTTCTCCTCTCCTCCGGCAACACGCAGCAACGGATTAATTACAACTTGTAACATTGCCATTCCCACTCCGATTAAAAATAGAGATAGCAGAGCAACCGTAAATCCGGGATGGACAGCAAAGAGTAAAGCGCCAGCGAAAGCCAACAAAAATGCGATCAGCAGAACCTTTTTTTCACCATACTTTTCAACCATCAATCCAGCCGGGATTGACATCACGCCATACGCAACAAAAAATGCAAAGGGAAGAAATCCGGCCAGGCCGATACTTAGGTCGAAGCTTTGAACGATATCGGGGATAATCGGACCGAGAATATTGGTCAAAAAGGATATTACAAAGAAGATCAGTAATATCAGAATTACAATAAATGCGTTTCGCTTCATGAGTGGGTTTGGAGGATGGGCTTCGATTAGCCAGCTACTTAAATTGACAAACTTCAAGGCTGACTTTACAGAATAACAATTCGCGAAGAAGAGGATTTTTAATTCTCCATCAACGCGGCTGCACCTAAAAGTGCAATATTTTCATTTTTTGAAAGTAATAGTGTGAGTCTCTTAATGGATTCGGGATAAGCAAAATCTTGCAGGCATTCCAGCATACTGGTTTTAAAAAATCGTTCTGCTTTGGCAATAGAACCACCCAGAACGATGGCTTCCGGATCGTAGGTATAAAGAATTGTTTTCACAACAACACCTAAATGAATTCCAAATTCTTCCCAGATTTTTATCACGTTTGAATCTCCCCGAATCGCGGCTTTATGGGCTTCATAGGCATCACAACCCAAATTATCCTCAAAGAAGCGGTTGCATACATAGTTTTCCAAAATCGAATCGCGGTAAGGTAACATACCAATTTCGCCTGCTCCGCAATTATTTCCCGCATACAACTCGTTGTTGATGATAATGCCAGAACCTAATCCGGTACCAATCGCCATACCAACCACAGACTTATACTTTTTGGCGAGCCCGAAACGGTGCTCGCCAAGTGTAAAACAATTCACGTCATTATTAATAAATACGGGAAGGTTGAATTCTTTTTCAACAATATCCCGCAACGCAACCTCTTCCCACGAAGGGATATTCATCACATTATAAACAATTCCTTTGTCCACATTCACTACCGACGGAACGCCAATACCGATACCCTTAACGGGATATTCGGTGTAAGGCCGGATCAGATCCATAAGCTGCGACAACGTAGAAGTAAGTGAATCTTTATTTTCAAGCAGAATATTACTTTGCCGCGTGATGGACCCACCCAGCTCAATCCCGGCCCGCATGTTGGTCCCTCCGATGTCTACACCTATATTCATTAAAAGCTGACGAATTAATTTTGTGTGTTTTTATCTGCTTACTGATTTTATTACAATTATTTAGCTACGACAATACTCGTCCGGCTTGATTTGCCAGCCTTATCAAAAGTTTTCAGCTTGACAGTTCCCGAAACTTTCACCGGATTGCTGTATAAGGCAGATTGAGCAGTCGGCTCAGAACCATCCGTGGTATAGCGAATCGCAAGTCCGGGTAGATCAACATTTGCTTTCAATGTACCATTTTCAATAATAGCACCTGGCAACGGAAGCCGGTAATTGTAACCGCCATTCAGATAACTCAATCTTGGAATTTCTTTTTGCGCAATCGAATTGGCGAATATATTCCAGCCAGCCGCGATCGATTTGTCCCGTGCAGCTTTATCTTCGATCGTTTCCCAACTTCTTTGCGCAGACCAGGCACTTTCTGCAAATCCGAAAAGCTTAGGTAAAATCGAATACTCCATCATGTCGCGACCTTTAATCGTTTCACTCCAAAGCTCAGCTTCCAGACCGTAAATATTTTTCCGGGCTTCGGGTTTTAACTTTTCTTTTCCCACAAATTCTTCCGCCATCGGTTTTCCCAGCGCGGTAGTATAAGTTGTTTTAAACATATCGAACGGTGCGAAAGCCCAGTTGTCCCAGGTATTCACAAAGCCTCCCCAATACAAACCTGGCTCTTTCGGATCATTATTGTAGGCCATATCGAAATAGAAATTAGTCACGTTACAAAGAACTACCGGATATCCTGCATTTGCCAGACGATTGCCCAAATCCACATCAAACACATTGTTCCAGATATATGGCACCACTTGTTTTCCAATAAATTCAGGATTCGCCAGATATTTGCCGGCTGCTGTTTTCGTTAAAGCAACCTCTTCCCAACCGTGGATTTTCAGATTACGCTTCGCAAGTCTCGGAACCAGTCTTCTGAAGAAATAGGATTGAAGATTTTTAGCACCTTTAATTTCAGGATTTTCTTTCAGCAATTTCGCCGCCAAAGGTGATTTTTCCCATACGCCGTCAGCAACTTCATCGCCGCCTGTATGGAAGGTATCCATAGTCAAACCTGCTTCTTTATACATTTTCGCCATTTCGTCCACCACTTTTTCAAAGAAGTGGTAGGTAGATTCGCGCGCTACACTTACTACATTATCCTTATAACCCTGTGCAGAAATATATTCTGATTTGTCATCCGGATCGATCAAACGATATTCATTCGCCTCCGTTTCTTTTCCTTCTTTCATCAAACGCTCATAACGTGCCTCCATCGATTTGATCGCGGCACGGGCATGTCCAGGAAAGTTTAGTTCCGGAATCACGTTGACATGTCTCTCCTTTGCATATTTCAAAATTTCTATAAAATCTGCTTTGGTATAATATCCGGCACCAAATTTACCTTCTTCATTAGCCACAGGACCCGATCCATAAGACGGATGTAAAACCGAAGTGTTCATACCGGTCGTATGCTGACGCTGTGCACCGACTTTCGTTAATTCCGGCAGACCGTCAATTTCTACGCGCCACCCTTCATCTTCCGCTGTGTAAAATAAAATGTGGTTAATCTTATACGTGGCCAGCAGATCGATGATACGTTTTACGGATTCTTTGGTCTGAAAATTCCGGGCGACGTCCAGGTGCATACCACGGAAATAAAATCTTGGTGCATCTTCAATTTGTGTAAAACCTAAATTTATCGAAGCCGCTGGCTTTTGAAATGCTTCCAGTGGAACAAGCCCCAGCAAACTTTGAATGCCATAAAACACTCCGGCCGCATCGCTTCCTGTAATCGTTACCCCGTTTCCATTGATGCCAAGAGTATAGGCTTCTTTGGTAATGCCGTTGACCTGAACTTTACCAGATTTTAAAATAATACTATTGGCCGCTACCGTCATGGGCAAACCGCTTTTCGATTGGTATTCTTTACCGGTAACCGTCTTTAATTTTTCTGTCAAATATTTAGCTTCCCCTTCCAATCCGGCTTCATAATAAAGCGCTGTTTCATTGTTAAGCGTAAAAGTGCCGGCACTGTTCGTGATTTTCACAGGTGCAGGAATAATTTTCTGAAGTTGATTAGAATCAATTGCCGACATGACCAGATTTTGGGTATATCTCAACTCCGCCGTTTGAATAGGTTCCAGATCTCCTTTTCCCCGTAAGATCTGTTCTTTTGTAAGAAACGGCTCGATCGTATAATTTGCTACCTGAACAATATCCTTTTCCTTACCTTCATCATCATAAAAAACGAAATACAACCCAAGCGGTGCATCGGTTTCTTTACTAACGCCACTTGTTCCGGTATAGCTAATCGTAATGGAATCACCAGCGTTTAGCTTAAAGTCTTTTTCCGGAACCATCTTATACCAGTCTCCATTGATATGCTCAACTTTCGCAGGTTCGGGAGTTTTATTTGCTTGAATCGGTCGCGGAGACATACTGAAAAACAAGGTCCAGTTTTTGTCATTTAAAGCCACATCTCCACCATTTTTTAATGTAAATTTTGCTTTAAATGCTCCGTCAACTTCTGTGAAGTTGGTAACCAATTTCCATGAAACACCAATTTTCTGTGCTTCTTCCTTTGAAAATTTACCAGAAGGGCTGCAAGCTGCCAGGATAACAAAAGAGGCAATAATTAATAAAAAGGATTTCTTCATCAGGTACATTAATTGGATTCTTTAAGAGTTTTTGAAGTTGTTTTTGATAAATAAAAACATCCTCACTATATATATTTATAGTACTGCAAGATGGGCAAAACATACCATTTAATAAAAGATTTTAAGATGTTATCAAAACAAATTATCAGCTCCAATAATCAGGTTGTTAAACTATTTGCCCTCTCCCATATGCATCATCAACGCCTCAATCACCAAAGACAAATCCTTGAAAGACATTTCCTCGGTCAGGTAGGCGTGTGGCCCCATAGGGTCATCGCTCCATTCGTTACTGCCGCCGTTAATAATAATTTTACCTCTTTTTAAATCGAAATAGTGCTGAGCTCCGCGAATGGCGACTAAAACAGCAGTCTGGTCCCAGCTCATGCGACCTTCCTGATCATTTTTACTAAGTGGCATGGCCAGTGCATAAACGTCTTTGACAGGACTTTGCAGGCTTTCGTTCGCAACAACTTTAAGACCTGTTTTTATACCATTTCCTATCTCAAAACCACTGAAGGTGATCTGTGTCGGCCACTTGGTGAACACATTTTCAGAAGCAACAGAATCGATCATCACATTGAATTCGCGCCCTTTCGGAAAGCCTCCGGCCATGGAAACAACTTCCTTTACTTTCCTCTTGACAAGATCTAAACCCGATAGGTTCGAGATTTCGTCCGGTTCAGATTCGAGCAGGTTGGACAGATTTGTAAGAAAACCTATCGTCACAATTGTTACGCTTTGATCCGGCTGGGCTGCCAAAATTTTTCTATACGTTTGAACAGCGTCCGGGACTTCGTCTGTCGATTTGATTTTATGCGGATATTTCTGAATCAGCATTTCAGGCCACTTTTGTGAAGCTCCCATATCCGGAGCTTTTCCTTTTGGTGCAGCAATCGGAAGGTCAGGACGGCCAAAATAATTATTAATAATCTCGATCGTAGACGCAACGAGTGCATTTTTATTACTTGCAATAACCGCCAGCGGTTTCACCTCTCCCCGATCAGCCAGTGCGTGCATCACGGCCATCGCCCCAACGTCATCATAATCCGGACCGATATCTGTATCCAGAATAAGAGCAACCTGTTTTGTACGTGAAATTTGAGCAGACGCATGTAAGTTTAAAAAAAGAAAAAGAGCTGATAGCAGGTACTTCATAGGGTAATGATTTAGTACAGATTGTAAAATGTATATGTCTGGAAGTGGAAATATTTATCCTATACCTTCGAAATACAAAGATTTTTTGTTGCAAGTTTCATGATTAATTCCTGCTGTAAACTTATATTTAGGATCATTCATCTTATTCCCCTTATGCAGCGCAGGAAATTTATCCAGACAGGATCATTAGCAGGTTTGTCAATTTTCGGACTGGGTATGTCCGGCTTTCAATCTGGGCCCGAAAAAAATTCGACCAGGCTTGAAAATGGTTTCAAACTGGATGAACTCAGCGTTGATGACCTGCAAAAAATGATGAAAAGCGGTGCCTTAAATTCACAGCAAATAGTCAAACTTTACCTCGACCGTATTAATGAAATTGATAAGAAAGGACCATTGATTAACTCCATTATTGAGCTTAATCCGGACGCTTTGAAAATTGCCGCGGAGCTTGATAAAGAGCGGGCGACCGGAAAAATCCGGGGACCTCTTCATGGAATCCCAATCCTGATTAAAGATAATATAGATACTGCTGATAAAATGCAGACGACTGCCGGTTCTATCGCCCTGGAAGGTAATATTGCTAAAACGGATTCTTTCCTCGTCAGACAATTGCGAAAAGCAGGTGTTGTAATTCTTGGAAAAACAAACATGAGCGAATGGGCAAATTTCCGGTCGACACGTTCTTCAAGCGGATGGAGCAGCCGCGGAGGACAAACCAGAAATCCTTATGTGCTTGACCGTTCGCCTTGTGGATCGAGCTCTGGTTCGGGTGTTTCAGTTGCTGCCAATTTATGCGCAATTTCCATAGGTACCGAAACGAACGGTTCCATTGCTTGTCCTGCTTCGATGAATAATGTTGTGGGCATAAAACCTACGGTCGGACTCGTCAGCAGAACAGGTATCATTCCCATTTCCAAAACACAGGACACGGCCGGCCCTCTGGCACGGACTGTGAAAGATGCTGCATTGCTACTTGGCGCGATGACGGGTATTGATCCGGACGATGAAGCAACTGCGGCAAGCCAGGGAAAAGTACTTTCCGATTATACTCAATTTTTGAAAACAGATGGATTGGCTGGCAAGAGAATTGGTATAGAAAAAAGCTTCCTGAAAAAACATGAGGGAATGGATGCTGTTTTTAAAGAAGCTATCGAAGTAATGAAAAGCAAAGGTGCGACGATTGTGGAAGTGGAATTTATTAAATTCAGAAGCCTTGGCAGTTCAACCGGTGAAGTTCTGGAATATGAGTTTAAAGACGGGCTAAACGCTTATCTCGGCAAAGCGAACGGAAAGGTAAAATCGTTGGAAGAACTGATCAAATTCAATACAGAAAATTCAGCAAAAGCAATGCCGATTTTTCAGCAGGAACTGCTGGAAAGTTCTCAAAAAAGAGGTGATTTAAAAAGTTCCGGATATCTGGAAGCATATGCAAAAGTGACCGGCGTCCGAAAAATGATCGATGATTTACTAACGGAACAAAACCTCGACGCTCTTTGCGGACCCGCAACCGGACCTTCCTGGTGTATTGATCCGGTTAACGGGGATTTTTGGACAGGCTATGGCTCATACGGACCCGCCGCATTGGCAGGTTATCCCTCGATTACGGTTCCGATGGGTTTTATCAGCGAAATTCCGGTGGGTATTTCTTTTCTGGGAAAAGCTTATAGCGAAGGTCAACTTTTGACAATCGCATTCGCTTACGAACAATTTTCAAAAAAAAGAAAAGCACCGAAATTTATAAAGAGTATTTAGCCAGTAAATAAAAAATCCACACAACCGCCGGTCGCGTGGATTTTTTAGCTTCTGAATTATTAAAGTTTAACCAGACGGAAAACTTCTCTTCTTTTTCCAGCCACCACTTCAACCATATACAATCCTGGTGTGAAAGTCGGTCCTCCTAAATTGATCTGATATTTTTGAACGGAACCCGTTGCCGGGAAATTTCCTTTTATGGACGTCCTTCCAGTCAAATCGATAACATTTACCAGCACTTCTTCTCCCTCGTTAGCCTGATATACCACGTTGAAAATATCTTTCGATGGGTTCGGGTATATCTGCCAATAAATTTTATCCTGAATCACAACCGGCCTAATCATCGAATATTTAAAGGTTTCGTCCAGATCCACCATTTTCAAGCGATAATAGCGAATGTCATTTTTATCTTTTTCATAATCGACGAAGGAATAATGTTGCCCCTTATTCGCACTGCCGTCCGCAAAAATCTCTCCGATTTTGGTAAACTGACCCCGTTTTAAAGCATCATTACCTTTAGCAACTTCAAGTTCAAAATGACTAAAATTGACTTCGGAGGTAGTTACCCATTCCGTGATCACATCAGGAGATGATTCAGAATCTTCTTTTCTTTTTGCCGTGAAACTGATTAATTCGACAGGTAATGGAGTCGCAGCACCCATCGCATCGCGGCTGAGCCAGAACTCCGATAGATTTTTAACTTTGAATTCTGCATAATAACCTTTATCAAAAGGCACTTTCTTCGTTTTATCTGCGGGAATAAAAAGCCAGCCTGTTGTGGTGTTATTGGCCACAGTTCCATCTTCGTTCGCATCATTTGTATCGCTGTATTTAGAAATCCCAAGTTCAGCTACCGAAGAGGGTTTGACACAAGAATTACAGCCTGTGGCAGCAATGAGATTTTCAACATCCGAATCCAGAAAATATAAACGCACCGTCACCGAGTCTGAAAAGTTATAGTTCGCAGGTTTTATCGTTGCATTTCTGTTCAGATAATATTGTCCGTTCGTATTACGAACAGCACCGGAATTGACATAGATCCGAACATCAGTGTTTCCCAAATTCTGATTATTGTTATAAACCGATGCTACTAACGCACCATTATTTGTGTAGTTTGTCCATTGTTTTCCTCCGTCGGCTCCCTGAGCAGCGGCAGACATACTGTTGCCGTCATAAATTCCATTCCGGTTATCGTATACGTGGATATCATCAATTGCAATGCCCTCACGTATTTCAGACTCGTCAGTCCTTAATACAAATCGCACACGAATACTTGCACTACCGGCCGGCAAAGCGATTGTAGCCACATGCCAGCGAGTGTAGTCCTGCGTACTCCATCCATTGTCATTAGCATTAGATTTGTTATACCAGTTTGTCCCTTGTCCATTTGCACCCAAACGCCGCCAGGTTCCTCCGTCCGTAGAATATTCCATGTAGGCAATGTCACAGATATTTCTTCCACAATCTTCTATATCCAGAGCTACGTTAAAACTGATCGTTGGAACCAGCATTTCACGCAAATCGAAACATGGCGAGTATAAATAGGATACCTCATTTACTTTATATCTTCCTGTCAAATTTGTTTTCCAGGCCTTATTCCCGCTCGCAGCTTTATTAATTTTAGTGGCGTTGGGAGTTCCAAACTGCCAGGAATTATTTGTACCGCTGCTATACCAAAAACCATTTCCATTCTCAAAATTTTCCAGATAAGGAAAAGAAGAAACTAACGGCGAGTTAAAAACTTCAGCAACAATTGTATTATTTGAAATATTGGAATCAGACGGTAAATCGACCCAAACTTTTAAGCTGTGTGTACCTGCCAAGGACAAATCTGCACGGGATTGGAAGGTATATTCCACGGTTACATTTCCTCCAATCGATGCTATATTTTCCGTAAAAATCACTCCGTTATCTACCTGAAACTTCACAGGAATATTAGTCAGACCAGAAGGCGAATTATTGCGCACGGAAACTTTGACCTGCTCAGCACTTCCGATACCACAACCTGATAAGGCAGGGCTGTTCACACTTACTGCCTGCACGTCGTTCGCAATCGCCGTCAACCTGATATCATCAAAACTATAACCGGCCCCGCTGTAAGAATCAGCTACCATTACTTTTCCATACTGACCAAAACGAACCTGAAAGCTTGACGAGAAATTTTTGGAATTGGCATTCAGAATTTTACTGATTTCAATATCTGAGGATTGTTTGTACGAGCCAGTCACTCCATTTTGGTTTGAGTAAAGATTATAAACTTCAATCCATGAATCACTGTCTTTTGCCCTGATCCAGACACGGTTGTTAGCATTGCTCGATTGTCCGTGATTTTTATATCTGAACGTTAACCTGATATCATCATTTGCAGCATTAAGTGCGGAAAGATTAAATGTTGCTATTAAAAAATTAGTATTGCCATTTTCGATATACCTGTCCGTATCCAACACCAAAGCACGCTCGCCTGAACCCGCTGCTCCTGAACCTGCAAAAGTTCTGATGCGGCCAAAGGTTGTGTTACTTGAAAAATCATACCGGTCCGAACCTTCAAGTCCACTCTGAATTGCAAAAAATTCTTGCTTTGGAAGTGACTCCATATCGTCCAGAAACGGCATTGAAACAGGATTATTAGCCAACTGTTTAAAAATTGATGTGATGCTATTATTACCGGTTACAATGTCTCCCGGCTTCTCGACTTCAACTTTTATGTTATAAGATCGGATTTCCGATAAGTCTGCAAGTGATGAAAAAGTGATGTCATGTGTCCCTCCGCCCGGTATTGAAGTGGCAACGGTTTCCTCACCTTTTAAAATGTCATTTACATAGTATTTAACTTTAAAATCCCCGGACGAGCTTACATCATCCAGATTTTTAACTCTAACCGTAATTTTGGAGGCGGCTGGCAACTCTGTTCCGGTAAATTTTCGCCCTGAGGAAGCAGGAGATACGATGGCATCCATTTTGAGGTCATTATCCGATATGCTTCCGCTGCAATTTCCGGTGTCAGGTTTTCTGGAAATTGCAGTGCCTCTGCGTCCCGGATTTCCATTTAATCTCGCTCTTACCGACACCCAGTATGTCAGATCTTTTGAAAGAGCCGTGAAATTGTAATTTGTCGATGTAGTAGTGGCTACCGAAACCATGTCATCCCCTTTCAGCATCATCACTTCGTAGTCCGTTGCTCCGGGAATTGCATCCCACTGAATTGCGGTATATCCTTCACACTGAACAGGAGATAAGGTAACATTCGGTACTCCAAGTATTGTAAAAGCCTCACTTACGCTTACATTTCCGGTTCCATTTTGAGTAATTCTCACTTTCGCCTGGGACGTAGTGATGTTGGGAACGGTCCAGCTTAGCTGACGAAGATTCGCTGCTACGGAATTATTGATATCCGTCCATGAACCACCGTTATCGGTTGAATATTGAATAGTGAAACCGTTTGCATCATTTCCAAAAGAATCCCAGCTGATGTTGACAGCATCACCCTGCTGAACTCTTTCAGTTCCGATGGGATAAGTGATTGTCGTTTCGACCGGAATAGCATCGTAAACTACAAAATATTCCTGCTCCGGATTTTGATTAATGGCAGTACCTTTTATTGTTATTGTATAGTTACCCGCCACAGGGCGATCGATAACGACTTGTTCTATATTATTGATGTGATCCGCGCCAGTCGTCGCAGGATTATCAACATTTAACGGAGCTGCATCTAAAATTTTGGGTAATGTCTTAACCTGTGAAGGGTTAAGAACTTCAATATCCAGGTCATTCACCAAAGTCTGGCTTGCCAGAATTGCTGCCGCCGGATCGTTCCAGTAAAGCATTATTTTAAGTTGTGCCGTATTTTCAGGAACGGTTATGGAATGGGTTTTCGCAGCTTTGTTTGACACTGTCCCATTCAAGTAACTTCCACTTTCCAGCATTTTTGCCGAGCGGACAAGATTTAGCCAACCGAATCCATATTTATAATCGGGCCCGGCATTCCCTTTGTCCATACCGCTGTTACAGATCAGTGCTTTCATCAAAGCATTTTTGGGATTAGCCCCGCCATTCAATTTTCTATACTGTTGGTATAAAAGCGCCAGACTGCCAGAAACTGCGGGAGCAGCCATGCTTGTTCCTGATCCCAGTCCGTATTTATTGTCAGGTATCGTCGATCGAATTGTTGTCCCCTGAACCACAATCTCTGGTTTTATTCTGCCATCCTTTGCCGGACCCCGGCTGGAATAGACTGAAAGTTGGCCGTCAACTTGCGTATTCCCTACGGTAATAATATTTTTCGCAGCCTGGTAACCTCCAAGCACAGTCCCAAATCCGGCAGGAAAAGGGCTGCAAGGTACAGCACCGCTATTTCCGACTGCAAAAACATTTTCAAGATAGGGCATATCAAATGCCTGCTGATCCAAAATTTGCGCATACAGATCATAAGCTCCAAAAGAATTACAACTCGTCACATCGTTACCGTACGAATTATTGGTAACTACCATACCGTAATCTTTAACATAATTAGGTAAATTGACCAATAAATTAGAAAAGTGATGTGCGATGATCTTTGCTTTGGGAGCATATCCTTTGTACCGCTCATCGATTATACCTGCTCCTCCCATGGTCCCCATTACATGCAGGCCGTGCGATTCACTGGTTTCCGAGGCAAAACGATTGATGATACGGTTATTAAAATCAATATGCAGCGTCGGGTTTGCATTGTCTCCTATTCCCACCACTACACCTTCTCCATGCAAATTACGGTTTCCGGAAACGCTGGAACTTAGAACATTGGCTCTTGAATTTTCTTCACTATGATCATTAAAAGCCTGGTCTGGTGCCGGAACAGCTTGCATATATTGTACAAATGGAAATGTAGCCAGTTCGGAAACACGTGTAACTGGTATACGCAATTCCAGAACGCCATAATTTTTAAAAGTTTCAGATGTAATCAGAAAATTTTTATTCCTCAATTCTTCACTGATTTCCTGAAAAGAAAAAGTCTTTGGAAAGCTAATCCAGACATCCACCATACCCGGCGTTTTCACAGCATAGGATGGAAATCTGCCATTGGCCAAAGATGCATGCATTTTCTGGCTGACTGTCAACTCCACAACAGACCTTACTTTTGCTTTTTGTAAGGAACTGGAATTCAAAGCATTGGTTACAGTCGCGGTATAAGCATTATCAGGAATATAATCTAACAACACAATTCCCTCACTTTTCAATTGAGCTTTTTCTTGTTCTCCTGGAATATTTTCAAATTGAATAATGACAAACGATTTACGGTTGAGGCGTCTGAGCTTCTGGTTCAACTCGCCAATCTTCAGAGCTGAAATGTTACTTTCAGGAGTGAAGGATCCATCCTTCAGAACAATTCGATGCTGTCCAAAACTTGTAGTAGTACAAAGCGCAAAAAATGCGACAAAGAGGTAGAGGTTTTTCAATTTCATACGATAGCCGGGTAGAAGTACTTTATATCAATAATACAGAAATACTTCGAATTATAAATAAAAAATCATTTATATCCCAAAAAAACCTAGCATAACCCAACTTTTGTATTGTAATATATTCTACAAATAAAATTAACTAGTTTGCAACACTGCGCAGAGTTCTACAAGTCACCTCTGGTTGCCTTTTCTCAATTTTTTGCTATTAAAAGAAGAGTCGACTAACTTCGCCACCTGTTACATACATTTGTCCGGGCGACAATTCGTTTTCACTTCTCGGCCTGAAAGAATCAAGGCTGTGAACATTAATCAGATAGTTATGAACTTATACGGCTTGATAGGCTTTCCGCTTACGCATTCTTTTTCCAAGCGATATTTCACCGAAAAATTTATCCGTGAGAAAATTCACAATTGCGGTTATGACCTGTTTGAAATGGATTCGCTGGAAAAACTTCCGGAATTGTTAAAAAAACATCCTGATCTGAAAGGGCTCAACGTCACTATTCCGTATAAACAGGAAGTCATAACATATCTGGATGATCTTGATGACGCATCAGCTGAGCGCATTGGAGCTGTAAACACAATTAAGATTTTCGCTGACGGTAGCACCAAAGGTTATAACACAGACTATTACGGTTTTCGCCAGTCCATTTCCGAATGGATGGACCGTCGTGGTGAGGCTTGCTGTAATTTCAAGGCTTTGGTGCTGGGGAACGGAGGAGCAGCACAAGCTGTAAAAACGGCTTTGGAGGATATGAAAACGGAGTATAAAATAGTTTCCCGCCAAAAAGGCAACGATTCACTTTTATATGAAGAACTTACACAGGAAATCATGGAAAGTCATCTTCTGATCATTAACACAACTCCGCTAGGCACACATCCAAATGTAGATACCTACCCGGAAATTCCTTACCAATGGATCTCAAAAGGTCATTTTTTATATGATCTGGTCTACAATCCGACAACAACTTTGTTTATGAAAAAGGGATTTGATCAGGGTGCGGCGGTACACAATGGATTAAAAATGTTAGAAATGCAGGCTGAAAAAGCCTGGGATATATGGAATTCCGAAGAGGATATGTGGAGTGTTTAAATTCTCGCATAAAAACTCCAAAGGTCATCTTCAACCTGTTCCGAACCCGTAAAAATTCCTTCTGGCAGTGGCGCTTTGATGCCGCTGCTTATTTTTTTTAAGCTTTGGCATCTCCGAATTTCATCCCACACTCCTGCTTTCAAAAACGAAGTCAAAACCTTCGCTCCTCCTTCAACCAATACTGACTGAATTCCTCTTTTAAAAAGTGCCTGCAAAACTTGATCAATCTCATCTTCGCCAGATTTCATTTTGATGTATGAAGTATTTCCACAATCAGAATATCGCCCGGAAGCACTTTCTTCAGCCGTTTGTTCCAGATAATTTACGACAAACGTTTTCTGCGAATTATCAAATAAATTTAAAGTATTTGGAAGGTGGAGATTTCGATCCAGCACAACACGAACAGGATTACGGCCGTGCCAATAACGGACGTTTAATTTAGGGTTATCATGTAGAGCGGTATTAAAACCAACCAGAATCGCATCTTCTTCGGAACGCCATTTATGAACATTCACCCCGGAAAACTCACCACTGATTTGCAAAGATTTCCCATCTTCTTCCGCTATAAAACCATCGGCCGTTTCGGCCCATTTTAAGATAACATAAGGTCTTTTTTCCAGAAAACTGGTAAAAAACCGTTTGTTAAGAAATTTACCTTCCTCTGACAAAACATCTTGAACAACCTCAATTCCAGCATCCTGCAAACGAAGAATACCTCTTCCGGATACCAATGGATTAGGATCTCCGTTACAGACAACTACTTTTCTTATCCCTTTACTGACCAATAAATCAGCGCAGGGAGGAGTTTTTCCTGTATGTGAGCAAGGTTCCAAAGTCACGTAAGCGGTTGCCTCAGAAAACAGATGTCCGTTATTTCTTTTTTCAACATCTTCCACTGCGCGCACTTCCGCATGCGGGCCGCCATAATTCCGATGCCAGCCTTCTCCGATAATCTTGTCATTATGTACGATTACACACCCAACCATAGGGTTTGGGCTAACACTTCCACGTCCATATTCTGCCAGCTGCAAAGCCCGGTGCATCCACTCTTTATCCTTGTTCATTCCACAAAAATACAAACCTCGTTTTAATCTCAACTTTCGTGAGTTCTTATAATTTGTTAACTTTCCGACATCAGAATAAAAAATCAACTAAAAATGACTTCGGCTCGTCAGTTATATCAACATATTGTTAGTGGAATTAGTGTTTATCCGCCAAAAGAATCTCAGGCCATAGCCTTTATGCTTCTGGAACATTACATGCGGTTAAGAAATATCGATGTACTGGTGGACAGGCCAGTTCCTGAAAATACAGCGCAGCCCGACTGGGAAAATATTATTTCAAGACTGAACAACAACGAGCCCGTTCAGCATATCATTGGAACAACAGAATTTTGTGGTCTTGAATTTAGGGTTTCTTCATCCGTTTTAATCCCACGTCCGGAAACCGAAGAGCTGGTTCAGATGGTTACACGGGATTATGCAGAGCCGGATAAAGATGTTTCCATTCTGGATATTGGCACAGGAAGTGGCTGTATCGCCATTGTTCTGGCGCGTTTTCTGCCGCATGTAACCGTTCATGCCTGGGACGTTTCAGACGAAGCTCTTTCTGTTGCTCGTGAAAATGCCCGTCAGCTTATCGCAGACGTGCAGTTTGCAAAGCAGGATATGTTGAACGTAACTTTTCCATTACCTGGCAATGTCATCAAATTTGATTGCCTGGTTAGTAACCCACCTTATGTCACCTACTCTGAGGCAGAACACATGCGTCCGAACGTACTTCGTTTCGAGCCACACGAGGCACTTTTTGTGGAAGACAGCGATCCATTATTATTCTACAAGGCCATTGCCGATTTTGGTGTTCACCATATCAAGCCCGGAGGAAAATGTTACGTTGAGATCAATGAACATTTTGGCGCCGGTACCAAGCAGGTTTTTGAAGAAAGAAATTATAAGCAGGTAGAAATCCTGCGTGATATTCACGGAAAAGACCGTTTCGTAAGAGCCGTTTGGAAATAATTTTTTTCAGGATTCTTCGAATTGTTTCTCTGCTAACCCGGTATACTCCGTGTTAAAAATAACGCCTCATGTATTTAGAAAAAATAAAGGAAGTACTTGATGAAATGGGTAAAGTAGTCGTTGGGCAGGACAGACTGCTCAACCGTCTGCTTATCGGACTTTTTACCGGCGGGCATATCCTTCTGGAAGGTGTTCCCGGGCTGGCAAAAACCCTGACTATCAACGTCATGGCAAAAGTTTTACAGCTTAATTTTCGCCGTATTCAGTTCACACCCGATTTGTTGCCGGCCGATTTAATTGGCACAATGATTTACAAACCGAAAATCGGTGATTACGAAGTAAAAAAAGGGCCGATTTTTTCCAACATTATTCTGGCGGATGAAGTAAACCGATCTCCTGCAAAAGTACAATCAGCCTTACTGGAAGCGATGCAGGAAAAACAGGTTACGATCGGTGATCAAACGTATCTGCTCGATAAGCCTTTTGTAGTTTTGGCTACACAAAATCCGGTTGAGCAGGAAGGTACTTATCCTCTTCCCGAAGCTCAGATTGACCGTTTTATGATGAAAGTCTATGTCGACTATCTTAACAAACAGGAAGAACTTGAAGTAATGCGCCGCATGTCAGATATTACTTTTGACTATCAGATCAAGCCCATTCTTAACAAGCAGGACCTTTTTGCAATCCGGGAAAATGTCAATAAGGTTAATATTTCGGAGACGCTGGAACGTTATATCATCGAGTTGGTTTTTGCTACCAGAAGACCACTGGAATATGGCTTGCGTGACGAAGCAAGATATATTCAGTTTGGGGTTTCTCCGCGCGCAACGATTTATCTGAACCGTGCGGCAAAAGCACTGGCTTATCTGGAAGGCCGGGATTATGTTTTGCCGGAAGATATCAAAGCCCTCGCTCCGGACATTATGAACCACCGTATTATGCTGAATTACGAAGCTGAAGCGGACGGAGTTAAAACGACAACCATCATTGATTCAATACTGAGAAAGGTTGCAATCGGATAAATTTCGTTATTCATTTTCATTTAAATTAAGGGACAGGATCGTGGCCGTGACCGCCCCAGGGATGACAGCGTGAAAATCGTTTTAAACCCATTGGAACGCCTTTCAGTACCCCATATTTTTGAATTGCCTGAATCATATATTGCGAACAGGTGGGCGTATATCGGCATGAATTAGGCAGATAAGGCGATATAACACCTTGATAAATCCGGACTAATCCAATGAATAAAAATTTCATTTTGCTTCGTTGTGTAAAATATTATCTTTGACAATTAACATCATAAACGCATGATTTCCTATATAATTTGGGACGTAAATCCCGAAATTTTTACAATCCCTCAATTCCTGGGTTTAGGCCCGTTTCCTGTTCGTTGGTATGGACTTCTTTTCGCTGCCGGCTTTTTGATCGGCCAGCAAATAATGATCCACATTTTCAAAAAAGAGAAAAAACCGCTGGAAGATATTGATGCACTTACCTTGTATATGGTGATATCAACTGTCGTGGGAGCGCGCGTTGGCCATTTTTTATTTTATGAACCAGAGGTACTTTTCAAAAATCCGCTTGAAGTTATTCTCCCTCCATATGCCGGACTAGCCAGCCACGGAGCCGTTATAGGAATTGTCACTGGTTTATACCTTTATTCAAGAGCGCGAAAAGCAACCGGACAAACTTTTCTCTGGGTCGCGGACAGAATGGTTATTTTGGTAGCACTTGCAGGTTCGTTTATCCGCATGGGAAATCTTATGAACTCAGAAATTGTTGGTCGCCCGACAGACGTTGCCTGGGGATTTATTTTCATGAAGAATACTGAATTTTTACAGATACCAAGACATCCTGCCCAACTTTACGAATCGATTTCCTGCTTTGTGCTTTTCTTTGTTTTGCTTGCCTTGTGGAACAAATTCAAGGAAAAAACACCGCGCGGACTATTGGTAGGAATTTTCTTCGTATGGGTCTTTACCTTACGTTTCCTTTATGAATTCCTGAAAGAAAACCAGGAAGCTTTTGAAGCAAACTACGCCTTGAATATGGGTCAAATATTAAGTATTCCCGTCGTTATTTTAGGTCTTTATTTTATAATTCAGTCCAGAAATCAAACGATTCAAAAGCTAGGTTAAAACATACATAAGAAGAGCTAACTGAATGATAATCAAATAGAGTAGTTTTTTAGTGAAATCGCATTTATTCTGTATAATCTATCATCTGCTCTTATGAAAACAAGTTTTATTCTATCGATGACGATTTCCTCTGTCGTGCTGCTTTCGGGCTGTGGAGGAAATAAGGAAGCTGAGGAAGAAAAGGAGAAAAGTAAAAGCACCGTCGAAGCGTTGCAGCAATTTGCCGATAAAGCGAAGGATATGCAAAGCAAGGAGCCGGTTGATCCTGTTGACTTTCGAAAACTGAAAGAATTGTTACCGGAAACGATTGAAGGCTTAACCAGAAAAGAATCTTCCGGCGAAAAAAATGGAGCAATGGGCTTCACGATTTCACGAGCCGAAGCAAAGTATACTGGTGATGCAGACGCATCTGTTCACGTCGAAATTTTTGATACAGGTGGTGTGGCGGGTGTCGCAACTATGGCACTTGCAGCCTGGACAATGGCGGATATTGATAAGGAAACAGATAACGGATATGAAAAAACCACCAAGCTGGAAGGATATAAAGGTTTTGAAAAATACAATACCGATAATAAATCCGGAGAACTGAATGTGCTGGTCGGAGACCGTTACGTGGTTAATGTCAATGGAAATAATGTTACGATGGATAAGTTAAAAAGCATACTTGCTAATCTGGATCTTCACAAATTATCCGATTTAAAATAGGCTGAACTTAGTGTTGATATAACGAAAAAGGAGCCAAATGGCTCCTTTTTCCGGGTTTAGGGATCTTTTGTCGTGTAGAGTTGTCGTGGGGGTAATATTATTTTGCTGCTACAATTAAACAGTTGCGAAATCTACTTTTTCTCTTAATATCTGTTTAGCTTTAACAAGTTGGTTTTTAACCGTGTTTTTTGAAATCCTCAGGAATTCTGCAATTTCCTGATAAGATTTTCCTTCTTCAATGTTTAATCTCAATATCTGTTTTCTTTTGAGCGAGAGAGAGTCGATCGCTGTCTGGATAAGATAAATACGTCTTTCTTTTTCTTCTTTTTCGTCATCTGCCGCCACCTTCATGACTTCCATATACTGTTTGCGGAGAAATTCATTTTTTTCAAGTTTTTTAAAATGATCGAAAGCCATGTTGCGAAGACACGTGAATAAGTAGGAGTTAAAGTTATGGTCGGGTTTGATATGATCCCGCTTCATCCAAATTTTCACAAACACATCTTGTACCATATTTTCAGCCTCCTCTTCATCCTTCAATAAAGAAACAGAGAACCGTAACGCCGGCACTTTATAATAATTGTAGAGCTCTGCAAAAGCTGATTCATCGCCTTGCGTCACTTTAATAAGTGTATTTTCGTCAGGATGGGCCACGATAGTAAAGGTTATGTCAAATTAACAGTGTTCTTTTTATTATTTCACAAAACAAATTCAATGCTTTATTATTATTTTTTCAAAAATTAATTCAATTTATCCTTAAAAAAACTAATCAATAAATCATTTATGATTAATTGAAATAAAACTTGTATTATGAAAAAGATTTGCTGAAATACTATTTTATCAACAGTTCATTTTGTAGTTGATAATTAGAGTAACTTTTAATTTTGATCGATGCCAGTAGAATTATGACTATAAATTTACAGACGAGATTTTGATTTCAGATCGCAACTTGCGTAAAAATATCTTCAATTTGCGCAAACAAGATTTTTTTAATGAATTGGTAATAATAATTTCTCAGTAAGTACTCAAACGCGCTCTTCCCGTACATTTTAGCATATTTAACTCGATTATCGAAAGCAATTATTGCGTGTAAAACGGCAGCAATAATTGATCGGAAATTTTAAAAATCGAATCATCAAAATAGTCCGACTTTCATAAAGAGAAGTATTAATAATATCAAAAGTTGTCGAGTATCGCAGTCGCTGATTTCGCTTTTAAATTTTAAAATTGTCCATGAATCAAATTCAGATAGAAAATATTCTGAGCAGGATCTCAGCTGTCAAGATTGCAGTCTATGGCGATTTCTGCCTGGATTCTTACTGGATTATGGACAAACGAGGCTCTGAAATCTCGATAGAAACAGGTTTAAAAGCTGAGGCTGTTTCAAAACATTATTACAGTCCGGGAGGAGCAGGCAATGTAGTTGCAAATCTGGCCGCCCTGAAACCTGAAAAAATAAAGGTGATCGGAACAGTCGGAGATGATATTCATGGAAGAGAGCTGACATTGCAATTACAAAATTTGGGCACAGATACTACTTCTCTTTTTATTCAGGATAAAAACTTTGATACCTATACTTACTTAAAAAGGCACGTCGACGGGAAAGAACAACCCAGAATTGACTTTGGGCTTTTCAATGAAAGAAGTCTTGATACGGATGAAAAAATTCTACATGCTATTGAAGAAACGTTAAATGAATATGACGCACTGATTTTCAACCAGCAGGTTTTGGGAAGTATTAATAATGAATCGTTTATTGAGAAGGCCAATCTGCTTTTCGAAAAATATAATCAAAAAATGATAATGCTTGATTCCAGGCATTATAACAGTCGTTTTGAGAATACATACCGAAAAGCAAATGATCGTGAAACTGCTGCGTTATTGGGTATATCTGTCAATCCAGATGAGCTGATTTCTACGGGTAACGTAAAAAAATACGGCGCGGCGGTGTTTGAAAAAACTCAAAAACCGGTCTTTGTGACCTGTGGCGAACGAGGCATATTAGCATTTGATGCAACAGGAAATCATGAAATTCCAGGTTTACAACTTAAAGGAAAACTGGATACCGTGGGCGCAGGAGACACAACCATCAGCGCAATAACCTTATGTATGGCTGCGGGTCTTCATGCTGGCGATGCAGCTATGTTTGCCAATTTTGCTGCTGCCGTTACGGTTCAAAAACTATACACGACCGGTACGGCAACCGGTGAAGAAATTCTGAAAATAAGCCAGGAACCAGACTTTGTATACCATGCAGATCTGGCTGAAAATGAACGCCAGGCAGTTTATTTCGCCGGCACCGAGTTTGAAGTTTGCAGCCCTGAAGTCGTTGAAAACTTAGGACATATCCGTTATGCGGTTTTCGATCATGATGGGACAATCAGTACTTTACGGCAGGGATGGGAAGAAATCATGGAGCCCGTTATGCTGAAATCTATTCTTGGCACGCACTATGACTCGGTCAATTCGGGAACATTTCATAGCGTTCAGCAGCGTGTGCGAGAATTTATACAGAAAACAACAGGCATTCAGACGATATATCAAATGGAAGGTCTGATCGAGCTGGTTCGAGAGTTTGGGTATGTTCCGGAAAACGAAATTCTTGACAAATTCGAGTATAAAGAATTGTATAATAACGGGTTGATGGAGATGGTCAGCAAACGGGTGCAAAAGCTGGAATTCGGCGAATTGGCACCGGAAGATTACACAATAAAGGGAGCCATCTCTTTTCTAAACAAACTAAAAAAACGTGGTGTTACACTCTATCTTGCCAGCGGAACAGACGAAGCCGATGTAATCAATGAAGCTAAACTTTTAGGATATGCGCATCTTTTTCAGGGTGGAATTTATGGTGCGCTGAAAGACTACACCAAGTTTTCCAAGAAAATGGTTATTGAAAAAATCATCAGTGAAAATAATTTGGAAGGAAATGAACTGGCCGTTTTTGGTGACGGTCCTGATGAAATCAGAGAAGGTCGGCGCGTAGGCGGCATCGCCATCGGAATTGCTAGTAACGAATTACAACGTTTCGGGAATAATCCAGTGAAACGGCCTCGTCTCATACGCGCCGGAGCTCAATTATTAATTCCCGATTTTTCACAGCATAAAAAATTAATATCACTTCTCTTTCAGGAAAATGTCGATTTCGCCTCATAATCCTGAACGGGTGCCTCCCACTTTATGAAAATTTTAGCTGCGCTTTGTTTTATTTCTCTACTATCGGAAACCGTTTTGTTCGCTCAAAACAAATCCATTGTTCAGGAAACTTTAATTTTCCCACAACAGGAAAAACATGTTCATGCAAGTAGTCTGGTCAGTTTGCCTAATGGAGATTTCCTGGTCGCGTGGTTTGAGGGAAGCGGAGAAAGAACTGCTGATGATGTTAAAATTATGGGTGCAAGGTTGAAAAAGGATGAAAAAACATGGAGCAAGCCATTCCTAATGGCCGATACTCCCCTTATTCCCGATTGCAATCCGGTATTGTTTCTGAATTCTCAGGGGAAACTTTTTTTGGTGTGGATTGCTGTGCAGGCCAATCTTTGGGAACAGTCCATTTTACGTGTGAAAACTTCCACAGATTTTAGTAAGCCAGGAGTGCCGGTCTGGAACTGGCAGGATAATATTTTACTAAAACCTGACAAGAAATTTTCGGAAGAAATTGCCGAAAAATTCAAAACAATGCCTGAATCGACTGTTGGCTGGGCCGGTTACGCGCCGAAGTATGATGATATGATCGTAGAAGCCAGTAAGGACATTGCAAAAAGAAGCATAGGCTGGATGACACGCATCAAACCACTCTTGATGGATAAGGAAAGGATTGTTCTACCGCTATATTCTGATGGTTATAATCTTTCCCTGATGGCAATTTCTGATGATGCCGGTGAGAACTGGCGGCCGGGACTGCCGGTAGTGGGCCGCGGTCCGATTCAGCCCGCTCTTGCAAAAAAGAAAAATGGCAACCTCGTCGCCCTCATGCGTGATAGCGGCGACGACCCGAACCGTGTTCATATCAGCGAATCAACAAACAAGGGCGAAAGCTGGACTGCGACTGTGAAAACTGACATTCCAAATACGGCAAGTGTCGAGCTTCTGGTTTTGAAAGATGGGAAATGGGCGTTTTTGGGAAATGATATCGACGATGGAAGATATCAGTTAAGTTTAAGAATTTCGGATGATGAAGGGAAAACCTGGAAATGGAAAACTTTTATTGAAAATGATTTATCTAAAAAAGGCGGTTATTCCTATCCTTCCCTGATACAAACCGAGGATGGATTGTTGCATATGACATACTCTTTCCATCCGGAAAAGCAAAAGAAATCGATCAAGTACGTTGTCGTTGACCCGAAAAATTTGATTAAGTAGTTGAAATTCTTCCTGAAACCCTTTACCTCTTCTATATGCGAAATATTTCTTCTCTCACGCTCCTATGCTTTTTTACCGTCGCCTGCTTTTTTTCGTGCAGCAAGTCTTCGGTGAAACAGCCCGTTCATGAGGACAAGCCTTTTTTACAGGATTATAGTATCAAATACTATTCTGACACAACAAAAATAACCCTTCTTCAAGCGTACTCAGACCGGAATGGCGTGATCCAGATCCTTTCAAAAGAAGGACTTCAACATCCATTTGACGGACGATTTTTATACCACGGCTCTATTCTGCCGGATAATTCTTACCGGTTTATGAGCGACAAGAAAATTTCTGCGACGGGAGTTTATCAAAATCAGTTTGTGTATTTAAGTGATTCTGTTGTTTTCAGTAATGCCTGGGCCGGAACGTTATTGTCAAAACACACTCTGCCAGCGGCAAAAATATTTGAGGGTGGTAAGGACTTTACTTTTCTCGTTTCAGATGGAAAGATGCTTCAACTTATTAAGGATTCAAAAAATCTTTGGAGTGGAGCTTTGCAGGACGATGAAATTATGGCGATTCGGTACGATGAAAAATCGGATATTTTCTGGATTCTTGGTAAGAAAACACTTTCGCAATTATCGGCTGACAACAAGCTCTCAAAAGTTTTTGAAGGTTCAAATTTCACTTCTTTCGATATCGTAGAAAAAGGCCGGAAAATTATTATCGGGACAACAGACGGATATCTGACATTTGATCCTGTGACCAAAAAACAAGTTGGTGAAATAAATAAAAAACTTCCTGTCTCCAATATCACCGCCATTAAAGAAGTCGATGGAAAGATATGGTTTGGCTCAAATGAAGGTGCTTTTGCTTTACGTGACAGTGGTAAATTTGATTATTACAATGGAGAGAGATGGCTTCCGGGAAATAAAGTAATCCATATTTCAGCCGGACCTGAAAATTCTGTTTTAGTACTGACCACGGCAGGTTTGGGACAAATTGCTTTTAAAGAAATGACACTTGAAGAAAAGGCGGTTTATTTTGAAGAACAAGTTCGGCTACGACATATACGGAATGGATTTAACGCTGCACTGGATAATATGGAAAGAGGGAATCTGGCAACTGGTTATATGTCCGACTCGGACAATGACGGGCTTTGGACTTCGATGTATCTGGGTGGAGAAATTTTTCGCTATGCTGTGACAAAAGATTCGGTCGCGCTTCAAAATTGTCGTGAATCCCTCGATGCTATGGAAAGATTATATACCGTTAATCCGGTACCTGGTTTTCCTGCCAGATCTTTTGAACGGAGCGGCCATATCGAATATCTTTCCGATGCAGAACGTTGGCAGCACAGTCCTGAAAAGGAATGGGACTGGAAATCAACAACGAGCAGTGACGAAATTATCGGCCATATTTTTGCCTTCGGTGCCATGGCAGAATTAGTGGATGACGCCCAGATGAAAACCCGTGCGATTACCTTGATCGATACCGTTATGTCACATATTTTAAAAAATGATATGTATCTGATCGATTTCGACGGAAAACCTACCATGTGGGGAAAATGGAATCCAAACTATGTAAATTCGTTTCCGACCAACGTGGGTGACAGAAAACTGAATTCTTCCAATATTATTTCAATGCTTCAAACCGCTTATCATTTTACTAAAAAAGAAAAGTATAAAGCGAAAGCATTTGAGCTGATGAATAAATTTGGCTTCTACGAAAACATGATGCGGCCAATGAGCGAAATCGGAAAAGCACCGGATGATGCCGATGAACATGCAAAACATATGTCGGACGGCTGGAATCACTCCGATGACGAGATGTACTTTGTCGGGTATTGGGGTTTATATCGTTACGCATTTAATGACACATTGAAAGCTGCCTACAAAAAACAAATCATTGACCATTGGCAAGCTGAGCGTCCTGAAAAAGAAGGAGCCTGGAATATTTTCACGGCATTAACCGGAACAGATCAATTCGATTTAAAGGAAGCGGTCTGGTACTTGCAGGAATATCCGCTTGACATGATCAATTGGTCGATTAAAAACAGTCACCGGAAAGATATCGATTTGATCGAACCAAACTTCCGCAAGCAAACGACGAAAGAAGTGCTGCCGCCGGATGAAAGACCAATTAAACGACATAACAGCAACACTTTCGATCTTGACAGGGGCGGAATCGGCGGAACTTCCGAAGAAAGTGCGGGTGACATCTGGCTGTTACCGTACTGGATGGGAAGATATCTGGGCGTAATCAGCGCGCCCGTAAAATAGCTCTCAAACGATGAACAACTTATCTTTGACCCTGTATTTATTATTATTTTTCATGCCGATGCCTGCCAGTCAAACAGAAAACGACGAAAAACAAATTACCCGCGATCTGACTTACAATCATGATCTGGATAATAATGATAATTTTTCACCCAATGGAAAATGGCTGGTATACGACACGAGAACTGACGACGGAGGAATCGCCGCTTCGTCAAGAATCGAAAAAGTAAATATTGAAACAGGAGAGGTAAAAGTACTTTTTGATATAAAACATAATGAAATCTGGGGACCAGGCGCCGGTGCAGTAAGTTATAGTCCAAAAAGTAATTCGGTCGTGTTCATTCACGGACTGGCAAATAGTACGAAGGAAAATCCTTATCAGCAATGGCGCAGAACCGGTGTCATCATTGAAGATTTAAATCCAAATGTTCCGATTTATATGGATTCCCGGGATGTCATTGCTCCTTTTACAGCCGGAGCTTTACGTGGCGGAACACACCGGCATGAGTGGAGCGGAGACGGGCAATGGATCGGCTTTACCTATAACGATGCGATCCTGAAAGCGTTGGAAGACTCAACGGGCATTAAAAGAAATCTCAGAACAATTGGCGTTTCAAAAAAAATAAAGCAGGTTTCGGTATATAAAAACGCAGAGAATATTTCCGGGGAATGGTTCAGCGCACTGGTGGTTCGCGTGGTGCCTGAGCCTAAACCGGGCAGTGACGAAATAAGTCACGCTGCAGGCGATAGCTGGGTTGGGTCAAACGGTTATCGCCGTTCGGATGGTAAGATGCAAATAGCGCGAGCTTTTTTGGGAACGGTTGTTGATAAAAACGGAAAAAATGTCCCGGAAGTTTTTATCGTTGATATTCCGGAAGATATTACCCAACCGGGAGATCTTGGTCCATTGGAAGGAACCGCTGATGATTTTCCCATGCCGCCGAAAGGAACGGTTCAGCGTCGGTTAACTTTCACCGCTAATCAAAAATATCCTGGATGCTCAGGAATCGTCCGCTCCTCTCCTGACGGAAATTTTCTTGCATTTTTCGCAAAAGATGAGAATGGTCTTGAACAGGTTTTTATGATCTCCTCCAATGGTGGCGAACCCGTTCAAATAACCGAACACAAATCCGATGTATCCGGAAATCTACGCTGGCATCCTGATGGGAAGCATATCAGTTATGTTTGGAACGGCAGTATTATGTTATGTAAAGTTGAAAAAAATCCTTTCCAGGATCGTTTTGAAATTTTAACAAAATCTACAAATCCAGCTCCAGCAAACATTGTCTGGGCACCCGATGGAAAAATGTTTGCCTTCAACAGACTTGTAAAATCGATGGATGGTAATAATTCTTCCTCGCAGATATTTATAAAACTGTATAAGTAAACGTAAAGAAATAGTTACCGATCTCTTCTCCTAGACGATCCTCTGATTATCAATTCCGATTGTAAAATAATCGTCTCCGAGACATCGATAGGTTGTGTCCCTTTTAAATGGTTAATCAAACTACGGACGGCGACCTCCCCCATTTGTTGTCCGGGATAATAAACGGTTGTCAGATTAGGCTCAATTACTTGCGAAACAGGATCATTATTGAAGCCAACCACTGCAATATCTTCCGGTATCAAATAACCCTTTTCCTTCAAAGCCTTCATGCAGCTCACCGCACAAAGATCATTGGAAATAAAAATTCCATCGGGCTGCAATTCCATTTCGCTTATTTTTTGAGCCACAACTCTTCCTGCTTCCTGAGAAAGATCCGTCACAAGAACCAGATCGTCATTCCATTGTAATCCATTGTCAAGGACCGCATTTTGAAAACCCTTTAATCTTCCTGAATAAACATTTCGTTTTAGGTTACCGGTTACATGCATAATTCGCCTGCAACCCTGGTTGATCAAATGGGAAGTAACTTCAAAACCAGCCAAAACGTTATCAATTACCACACCGCTGCATTTCGGATGATCGATGATCCTATCGAAAAATAAAACCGGAACTCCTTTTTTTATGAAGTTTTCGAAATGGTCGAAAGTTTCTGTGTCGTAAGCAACCGAGGCCAGCAGACCATCGACACGGCTGTTAAACATCGTTTTTGCATTAGATATCTCCTTTTTCGCCGATTCCAGAGACTGGCTGATCAATAAATTATAGCCCGACTCGTTCGCTTCCTGTTCCATTCCCGCTAACACCGCCGACATAAAATGGCTGTTTAAACGAGGAACAATTACTCCCAGTGTGTTGGTGCTTCGGCGGCGAAGATTACTGGCGAAAGTATTAGACCGGTATCCCATTTCAGTTGCCTTCGCACTGATCAGCACTTTGGTTTTACTATTAATGGCCGGATGATCATTTAAAGCTCTGCTGACCGTTGCAGGGGATATTTCCAGTATTTTAGCGATATCGTAAATAGTAACTTCTTTTTCCATTGCGGCCGGGATGGTTGGAATTTAAAATGAAAGATAGCAACAAAATAGTCTTTTAAAAAATTTAATGCAATCGGTTGCAATGCAAATTAATATTTAGATATTTATACCTTAAATCAATTTCGATACAAAGCATGATACATACAATGCGTTGGTTCGGCCCAAATGATCCGGTTTCACTGATGGATATTCGTCAGGCCGGATGCAGCGGTATCGTAAGCGCTTTACACCAGATCCCGGTTGGAGATATCTGGAATTCGCAAGCCATCGAAGAAAGAAAACAACTTATCGAGGAGAAGAATAAACAGTATTCACCTTTAAAATGGCTTGTCGTTGAAAGTCTTCCTGTTCATGAGGATATAAAAAAAGGACTTCCATCGCGCGAAGTTTACATTGAAAATTATAAAAAGTCATTAAGAAATCTGGCGACATCCGGCATAAAGACCGTGTGTTACAACTTCATGCCTGTGCTGGATTGGTCTCGTACTTCCCTTGACTTTGAAATGCCGGAAGGTTCGAAAACGCTGCGTTTCGTCTGGGTTGATTTTGCGATTTTTGACTTGTTCATATTAAAAAGACCAAATGCAGAGGCAGATTACGAACCAGAAACACGGATCGCGGCAGAAAGTAAATTTCAAAGTATGTCTTCTTATCAGCTTTCTGTGCTTACTAATACAGTGCTATTAGGCCTACCAGGGTCCGAGGAAGCTTTTGACCTGAATATTTTTCAAAGCTTGCTAGACCAATATGCTGATATTGATGCTATTCAATTAAGAAAAAATCTCTACCATTTCATATCGCAGGTCGCTCCTGTTGCGCAGGAAGTTGGTATTAATCTTTGCATACATCCCGACGATCCTCCACGGCCACTTCTTGGGCTTCCACGGGTGGTAAGCACGGCATCCGACTTCGAGCAATTAATGAAAGCATGCGATATCAGAGCAAACGGGATTACATTTTGCACAGGTTCTTTGGGTGTGCGGGAAGACAATGACCTGCCGGGTATGATTGAAAAATTTGGCGACAGAATTCACTTTGTCCATTTGCGAACTACCAGACGGGAAGAAGGTACAAGAAATTTTCACGAAGCACCGCACCTGAACGGCGATGTAGATATGTACGAAGTCGTGAAAGCATTATTGCAGGAAGAAAAAAGACGAAGAGCAGCCGGATATTCTGATAACGCATTACCAATGAGACCGGATCATGGTTTCCAGATGCTGGATGATTTACATAAAAAAACGTATCCCGGCTATTCGGCCATAGGACGGCTGAAAGCACTTGCGGAATTGCGCGGATTAGAATTGGGAATATCCAGATCGCTCTGATCAGCGATTTGATGTATAAATTTTACTATTCATTATTTAAATACAATGCCTGAATCATTACTGAAAGCAGAAACTTTGTACCCTTCTATCTTTTCCCTTGAAGGAAAAATCGCCCTGATTACCGGCGGCGGCAGTGGTATTGGATTTTACATTGCCCAATGCATGGTACAAGCCGGCGCGCATGTCGTTTTGACTGGCCGCAGAGAAACCGTTTTACAGGAAGCTGTTGAAAAGTTAGGGGAAAAAGCTACTTATTTCGTCAATGATATTACGCAGCTCGATACTATTCCATCGCTCGTTGAGGCAATTGAAAAGCAATGTGGCGCGATTGATATTCTGGTAAACAATGCCGGTATCAATATGAAAAAATTTGCAGTGGAAGTTACGGACGCAGATTTTGACCGGATTGTCCAAACCAATTTACATGCTGTTTTCTCGATTACCCGCGAATGCGGAAAACGGATGATTGAGCGAAAATCCGGTTCGATCATTATGATTACTTCCATGGCTGCCTTATACGGTATTGATCGCGTTGTTGCTTATACCGCATCCAAATCAGCTGTCGGCGGAATGGTAAAAGCCCTGACCACAGAATTTTCACCTTATAATGTCAGGATCAATGCAGTTGCTCCCGGATTTATCGAAACACCCATGATGCTGACGGCCATGAACGGCGATCCTTCACGCCGGGACAAAGCGATGGACCGTACCCCAATGGGAACCTGGGGAAAACCGGATGATATCGGATGGGCAGCAGTATTTCTCGCCTCCAGTGCCGCCAAATTTATTACCGGCGTGTCGCTTCCCGTTGACGGTGGAAATTCTATTGGTTTCTAACATAATTTATTCCTAAACCTTACAATATCCAGTAATGAAAAAAACCGTTTATGAGAAGTTAACGAGTCTTGTTTTACTGATTGCCCTGGCATTTCTCAGTTTCCCGGCCCAGGCACAAAAGATCAAATGGAACAAGGTCAAAATTCTGGTTTATACCAAAAATGGGAAAGGGTATGTGCATGATAATATTGCCAACTCTGTCGAAGCAATTCAGGCATTGGGAAAAGAGCATGGCTTTGCTGTTGATGTTAGCGAAGACCCTTCAAAATTCACTGATGAAAATCTGAAACAATATGACGCGCTGGTTTTTTCAAATACCAATAACGATGTCTTTGATACGGATGCACAACGTGTTGCATTGATGCGATATATTCAGGCTGGCGGTAATTTCGTTGGATTACATTCTGCGTGTGGTACGGAAAGAAGCTGGAAATGGTTTAAGAATATGCTAGGTGGAACATTCTTCTGGCACGAGCCGGGACAAAGTTTTTCAGTAAATATTCTGGACAAAAAAAATCCATCTCTGGCACATCTCCCTGAAAAATGGAACCGTGAAAAAGATGAATTTTATTTTTTGAAAGAAATGAGTGTAAACCTGAATGTTTTGGCGGTAAACGATCATACTACAATTCAGAAACCAGCCGGAAAAGCACTGGATACCTTTGGTACTGTATTCCCTTCAGTCTGGTGGCATGAGTACGATGGAGGAAGAGCATTTTATACGTCTATCGGACATGAAAAGGAAGATTATTTGAAGGAAGATCTCCGTAAACACATACTTGGTGGTATTGAATGGGCGATAGGACCACAAAAACCGCGCAATTACAGCAAGGCTTATGCAAAAACTCCAACTGACGAAATCCGGACGAAATAGGCCTGAAAGGCCGGCATATTTTACCATAGGGCAGCGCCCTATGGAGCGACCATCTCATTCTATCCTTATTAATCCCTGAATCCAATGAACAGCTCAGAAGAAAAAAATCAAAGCAGAAGATCCTTCCTGAAAACCGCAGGAACGGGTACTGCCGGAATTATAGCCGCTTCCATGTTCCCGACTATTGTTCCTGCCAGTGTTTTTGGGAAAAATGCACCAAGCAATAAAATCAATATCGGACAAATAGGCTTTGGCCGCATCGGTTCGTCCCACGATTTACCGGAAGTCATAAAAAATGAAGCGGCGCACGTTATTGCGGTAGCAGATCTTGATAAAAATCGCCTGGCACAAGGAAAAATCTGGATTGAAAAAAAATATGCAGAACGCACAGGAAAAGAAAAATATCTGGACGTAAAAACGTACGACGATTATCACGAAATTCTGTCAAGAAAGGATATTGACGCGGTCATTATCAGTACCCCCGATCACTGGCATGCACAACCAGCGATGGAAGCAGCCATAGCCGGAAAACATATTTACATGCAAAAGCCAACTTCGCTGACAATCAAGGAAGGACGTCAAATGGCGGATATGGTAATCAAGAAAAAAGTTATTTTTCAGCTTGGAAGCCAGCAGCGTTCCATGAACCCATGGCCACAATTTAAAAGAACTTGTGAACTGGTCCGTAATGGAAGAATTGGAAAACTGAAAAAAGTATACGTGGGTTTGCCTGGCGATCCTGCCGGAGGAAATCCTGCGAAAATGCCGGTCCCTTCCAACTTGAATTATGATATGTGGCTGGGCTCAACTCCTGATATTTATTATACACTGGATCGTGTACATTCTCAAACGGACATGCTGAACGAGCGTCCGGGTTGGCTGCGACTGGAACAATTCGGTGCTGGAATGATCACAGGATGGGGCTCACACCACATCGATATCGCTCATTGGGGAATGGATACTGAACTTACCGGTCCCATTGAAATTGAAGGAAAAGCAACATTTCCAGCTCCGGGTACAGGCTTATGGGATGTCCATGGCGATTTTTTAGTGAACGCAAAATATGCAAACGGCGTCGAAATGGAAATAGGCGGCACGAATCCAAATGGAGTGAAATTTGAAGGAACCGAAGGATGGATATTTGTCTCGCGTGGAAATGTGGGAGTAACAGCGTCTGATCCGGGAGCAGCGGCGGCAGCAAAAGAGAATAAGGCATTTTATGCGAGTGATCCAAAGATTCTTGGATCAGTAATCGGGCAAAATGAAATTCATTTGTATGAAAGTCCTGAACAACACCAGAACTGGATTGAAAGTATTCAGAGTGGCAAGCAAACAATCAGTCATGCAGAAATTGCACAGCGTTCATGCTCCGCTTGTCTGATCGCACATACAGCTATGAAACTAGGCAGAAAACTCAAATGGGATCCTAAAAAAGAAGACTATATCGGTGATAAGGAAGCCAGCGCAACTTTATCAAGACCACAGCGCGGACCTTACGGAACTACGAAAGTAAGAGCATAAAATCATAGAATACTTGCAAGAAACCCCGTCTTGATAAATCAGGATGGGGTTACTTACTGTTGGGGAATTTTAATTAATACAACGAATCAGTCATAATTCCCCTTATACTCCCGTGGCGTATGCCCGATATATCTTTTGAAATTTCTGTTAAAATTGGAAAGAGAGTCAAACCCACTGTCATATGCAATCTGCGCTATCGTCCACTGATCCTCCAACAATAATTTACATGCGTGGCCGACGCGTATCTCATTAACAAAATCAATAAAAGTTTTATTGGAACGCGCTTTAAAGTAACGACAAAAGGCAGCTTCACTCATTCCGGCCAATGAAGCAACATCTCCGAGCCTGATTTCCTGGGCAAAATGCTGAAGAACATAATTATGCACTTTTTGCATGCGCTCAGTTTCCGAAACTTTATAAGTGTTGACATAACCATAACTCGCAATTGGAGTACCTGCTTCGCCATGTGCGAGCTTATCCAGCAAAGTCAGTAATCGTAGAATTCCATGAAAGCCTTCTGCATTTCTTAATTCGAGAAGTTCCTCCCGGATATGATCCCGTAATACTCCTTTATATTCAATTCCTCGTTTTGAATCAATTAGAAGTTGCTTTAAGTGAAGCATTTCCGGTTTTTCAAAAAAATCTTTTCCCAGAAAATCTTCCTGAAAGTAAAGTACAACTCCATGCGTAAAAAGTTCAGAATTGCCTCCAAAGTATGCCGGGTCACTCCGCCATAAATGCGGAATGTCTGGTCCGAGGAAAACGGTATCTCCTGGTTCAAAAGTTTGGATAGAATCTCCGATCAGCCTTTTTCCCGTACCTTCCAAAACAGTAAATAACTGATAATGAGGATGAAAATGCCAATTTGGATCAAAATGATGTTCTTTAAGCTCATGAACCGTTACTGACCTTACCGGACTTTCGACGTTTTTATGAATCGGCGCTTTCATAGGAATTATTGACTTGTCTGAATTTTGCCAAAATTAATGAACATATTTAAACAAAAGTCAAAATACAGCTAGTTCTAATCAAATGATGGAAAGTATTTAGCATTTTGTTGTTGTAAAATTGTATTAAAAAAAATAATCTGCATGAAGTATAGCATGAATCTCCTTTTGTGGGGAAATCAAATTGACGATAAACTCTTTCCTACCCTTGAGCTGATTAAAGAAATAGGATTTGACGGCATTGAGGTGCCAATATTCAATACCAATCCTGAGCACTGGTTCAAATTTCGTAAAAAGCTGGATGATATCGGATTATCTTGCGAAACGGATACAATTTGCGGCCCGGATCACCATTTGATCAGCCAGGATCCATCGATGCGGAAGGCCACTTTGGAACATTTGAAACGTGCACTGGATTGCTCGCTTGTTTTAGGAGCGACCAAACTGATGGGACCGTATCACTCAGCGTTGGGCGTTTTCACCGGACAGCCAGCCACAGCGGATGAATGGAAATGGGCAGTTGACAGTATCAGAGAACTGGCGGATTACGCCGGTGAGCTTGATATCACATTAGGTCTTGAATATCTAAACCGATTTGAATTATATCTCACCAGTTGCGGTGATGAACTGATCCGTTTTGTTGATGACGTAAATCATCCGAATTGTAAAATCATGTTTGACACGTTCCATGCCAATATCGAAGAGAAAAATATAGGCGACACGATGCGCAAAATGGGAGATCGTATTTCATTCATACAACTTTCAGAAAATGACCGTTCTACGCCCGGAAAAGGAAATGTAGACTGGGAAGGAATTTTCGGCGCAATCCGTGATCTGAAATATGATGGCTGGATTAGTATTGAAGCATTTAGTCCAAAATTGCCTGTTGCCAACATATGGAGAAAAATGTTTGAATCGGAAGAGCAATTAATGCGCGACGGTTTATCTTTTATCAAATCCAATATTGAGAATCCTCAAATTGTAAAACCTGTTACGTTTTAATCCTTCTCTTTACCGGTCGGACGGCACTTTCAAACAAAACGAGCTTCGAATTTAAATTTCGAAGCTCGTTTTGTTATATGATAGTAAACCTAGTAAACCTTCGCCAAAAGATGTGGTCTTTCTTTTTCGAGCTTTAAGATCAACTCACCAAAAAGTGTATTAACCCAGGCAAACCACTTTCGTGTGAATTTTGACTGGTCATCTTTGTCAAACGATTCATGCATAAAACCCGTATGGTTGTGTGTATTTTTCAATTGTTTCAATTGTGCTTCAATTTCCTTATCGTCCGTTGAAGTAATCGCGCGGGCAATAATTCCCATAGGCCAGATCTGGTCAATCAAAGTATGCGGACTTCCTAAACCTTCACCCGCTTTTCCTTTGAAATAATAGGGGTTCGAATCACTAAGTACAAATTTTCTGGTGTTGACATAAATCGGATCTTTCACCGACATTGCGTTCAAATACGGCATACTGATCAAACCAGGAATTCCGGCGTCGTCCATCAATAAATAATTCCCAAACCCGTCCACTTCAAAAGCATAGATTTTACCGAATTGCGGATGTGGATATACGGCATATTTTTTCAACGCATTTTCTACTTCAGTAGCAAGTGCTTTAAACTCTGCAGCAAGTTTGGTTTCCTTCGCTATTTTCTCAAGAAGTTCTGCCACTTCACGGAACGATACGACTGCGAAAAAATTGGAAGGAATGAAAAATGGATAAACCGCCGCGTCATCCGATGGACGGAAAGTACTTGCGATCAGCCCAACTGGTTTGATTGGATTTCCGTATCCATTCCCTGGAACCGTGTCTGTTGACCACGCCGTACTGCGTCCAAATGTATAAGGACCTCGATTTTCCTTGCGCTGTTGTTCCTTGCAAGTTTGCAGAATTAATTGAACAGCCTTTAACCAATCAGCATCAAAAGGTTTGATATCGCCTGTGGTTTTCCAATAATTATATGACAAACGAATGGAGTAACACAGAGAATCCAACTCCCACTTACGCTCATGAAGCATCGGTTTCATTGCCGTTCTGTCGGAAGTCCATTCACTTTCTTTTGGCTGATCGTAAAAAGCGTTGGCATATGGATCAATCAAAATACATTTCGTCTGACGGTTGATCAGCCCTGCAACCATTTCCTGCAATTGCGGATCGTCTTTCATCAAAGGCAGATATGGCCAAACCTGCGCCGAACTATCGCGGAGCCACATGGCATCGATGTCACCCGTAATGACAAAAGTATCCGGTTTGCCATCCACTGGCTTAAAATGAACTGTTGTATCAATCGTATTCGGAAAACAGTTTTCAAACATCCAGGCTAGTTCAGGATCTTTGATCACCTTTTTCATTCTTGCTATTGTTGCTTCAACAGCTGTACTTTTGAAGCTGCGCTGCTCCGCAGCTACTCTCACAACTGGAAAATCATCTGGAGTTCCTTTTGCAAACGACCAATTTCCAGCGGCAATTCCCGCAGCAGCCAAGGCAGATGTTTTCAAAAATGTTCTACGTTCTATCATTCGAAATTAAGCGTAATCAGACTTTTTTAAAATTTTTAAAAAAGCAATTTAGGCAAAATTTTAACACAGAACTTCTAAACCCTGAACACCAGTTTCTTACGATAAAGGATATATAAAACTACAAACCATAAAGTCAGATAGGTCAGCGCGTAAGCTAGCGACGCATTCATCGGATCTGACAAAAGTGGAGAAAGGATAAATTGATAAAAGTAAGTCTGTAAACTAATGGGGTCTTGAGTCGGATCATCCGGATAATCAATCAGTATACTGCCCAGAACTCGCGGAATAATTCCCGAGAAAAAGAATACCACCATGGGATTTACACCGAAGATTACAAAGAATTTTGTCCATCCCGAAATTCCCATGACATCAATAATATAATACAACACCACCAGACAAGCGGAAGCAATTCCGGCCGCATACAAGACGTACGAACTTGTCCAAAGTGCTTTATTTATAGGAAATACAATATTCCAGAGTAAACCTAAAACGATTGCGGAGATGGATCCGATAAGCAGATATAACGCCCTTTTGTCTTTTGAAAAATGATTTGTTAACAATGTCCCGACCAGCAATCCTGCGATACCCGTTCCAATTGCCGGGAGCGTACTAAGAATCCCTTCTGGATCCCAGGTTTTGGAAGTTGCCCACAAGTGCCCAGGAAGCAAATAATTATCCAGCCAGGCGGCCAGATTTGTTCCTTTTTCAAAGTTTGATTCACCCATTCCAGGTACCGGAATTAAAGTCATGAGAGCCCAATATACCAGCAAAACAAATACGCCGACAAATGCCTGCGTTTTCCAGTTTGTTTTTAAATATAGAAAAGAGACGATCAGATATACAATGGCAATTCTTTGCAAAACACCTGGAATTCTAACCGTTTCATAGTCAGCAAATCCTCCGAAAGCAAGAATCATCATGATTACAAAAATGCTTACCGCCGAATAGAACTGTAGTCTTCGGTCGTAATCGCTAAAAAGAAGCGCTACGACGATTGCTGTTATTATTAATCGAACGCCAAGCAGAGGTAAACCTTCCAACCCAAATGCCTGAATTTTTGAGAAAAAACTTAGAAATAAGCCCAGACAGAAAATCCGCAGTGTCCTGGTAAGTATTTTTTGTATCGTATTTATATTCAGGTTTTTATTCGTAGTTGCTAAAACAACTGACACACCGACGATAAATAGAAAAGTAGGAAAAACCAGATCCGTAGGCGTGCAGCCGTGCCATTCTGCATGAAGCAAAGGAGAATATACATGTCCCCAATCGCCGGGATTGTTCACGATCGTCATGAGAATGATTGTTAGCCCTCGCAGGACATCCAATGAAATGAGACGCGGTTTCATTTACTTTTCTTAAAGGTTAGGAACACACAAGTTACCATTTTTTTGAAAGTACCAACTAAATCAATTTAGCAATATGCAGTAGGCTGTCAGCTCTTTCTTTCACCATATGAAAATACTGATGGCCCATAAAATCCCTTTTTCCTACCTGCTGAAAACCCAGGTTTTCGTACAATTTTTTCGCAGACGGATTTTCCATATCTACAATCAACCCGACGCGATCAAAATCAAGTTTAAAAGCATGTTCGCAAAATGCAGTAATCAATATTTTCCCTATGCCCTTCCCTTGCTGGCTTGTGTCGACATTTACACAATCAAGATAATATTCACCCGCTTCCGTTTCATCATTCGGGTAAAAATCAGGATCCGATTTATGCAACTCGTCCAGAATAGGCTGCCTTAATTCATGAAGCAATTTTCCATCATAACCCGTAACAGCACCTACAATTCCTGATTCATTTATATAAACCAGCGTATTCGCATAGCTGTATTGATTTTTATCATGTCTAAAAAAATTTTCGACAAACGGAATCCCATCATCAGGGTTATCAGAATGCGCGAAAATTCCGGCAATATGCCCCAATGCAAGGATCATCAAGGGCGCGACAATCGCTGCATCCTCAGGTTTTGCTGGTCTGATCATATTTTATGTAGTGGATAATTTTGGTTATAAAAGAACATCACTCATTTTTTCATTATAGCTTTATTTTGCCTTAAAGGCGACATAGATATAAAAACAAGTCAAAATACAGTTAGTACTAATCAAAAGACGTAAAGTTTTTAGCATTATTTTGCTGTAAAATTGTATTGTTAATAATAGAGCCAGGCAAAATACAATTCGTTATTCCGGGGTACATCGGAAATGTCCTGAAAACAATACGCCGACGCTTTAAATTATGCCCTTATAACCTTATCCGAATCTTTAATCCTTTACTATTATATGTCACAAAAAATTAACATCGCCATTGTTGGTCTCGGTTTCGGAGCTGAATTTATTCCTATTTATCAGCGTCATCCAAACGCTAATATGTATGCCATCTGCCAGCGTACAGAGTCAAAATTAAACGCAGTAGGCGACCAGTATGGTATTGATGTTCGTTACACAAGTTATGAAGACCTTTTGAATGACCCAAAGGTAGATGCAGTTCACATTAACTCGCCGATTCCAAATCACGCTGAGCAAACTTTGAAAGCACTTCGTGCCGGAAAACATGTCGCTTGTACCGTTCCGATGGCAACAAGCGTTGAAGATTGTATGGAAATTGTTAAGGTTTGTAAAGAAACCGGCAAGAAATATATGATGATGGAAACGGTGGTTTATGCACGTGAATTTTTATTTGTAAAAGAATTATACGAAAAAGGCGAACTGGGTAAAATACAATTCTTGAAAGCCAGCCACCAGCAAGATATGGAAGGATGGCCCGATTACTGGCCAGGTTTGCCTCCAATGCACTACGCAACCCATTGCGTTGGCCCGGTTGCCGGATTATTGAAACTGGAAGCCGAATATGTATCCTGCTTCGGTTCAGGAACGATCAGCGAAGATTTGGCAAAAATCCATAATTCTCCTTTTGCTGTTGAATCGGCGCATATCAAATTTAAGGATAGCGATTTGTCGGCTTATGTTTACCGTTCGCTATTTGATGTAGCACGTCAATACCGTGAAAGTTTCGAAGTTTACGGAAGCAAAAAATCTTTCGAATGGCCATTGATCGAAGGTGAAGATCCGGTGATCCATACGGCTAAAAAGCCGGAACACGAAATTGCGGAGCACGTAAAAACGCCGGATTATGCGCATTTGCTGCCAGAGGAAATTCAGCAGTTTACAGGACATGGTGTTTATGACGCTGATGATAATTCGCACCTTTCTTTTGTACAAGGCGGCGGTCATGGTGGGTCGCATCCGCATTTGGCAAATGAATTCATCGCTGCTCTAATCGAAGACCGCGATCCGTTCCCGAATGCATGGCAATCTGCAAACTGGACAAGTGTAGGTATCCTGGCGCACGAGTCGGCTTTGCAGGGCGGTGCTTTGATCCAGTTGCCTGATTTTAAAAACGCCTAACAATAACGGGTATTCAAATATTATGGTGCCTGGCACCTCATTCCCGGTGCCAGGCACCATAATATTTACAAGCATACAAACACCTTTTTAAATATCTAAATGAAAACCAAAGCCTTATCTTTTCTTATTGGTATTATTCTCCTGGGATGTGCCGTTCACCAATCCTCACAAAATGCTGTGAGTAAAACTGAGGCTGCAAAAGGCCGCAGGATTGAGGTGCTTTTTCTCGGAGATACAATTGGCCATCACAAATCTTCGGAACGTGCGCCTCAGATCATGGCTGCGCTTGGACCCAAGGGAATTAACTTTACTTACACCGACGATTTAAATGACCTGAACGCGGAAACATTAAACAAATACGATGCATTAATGCTTTATGCAAACTGGGACTCCATTGCTCCTCAGCAGGCTAAGGCATTACTGGATTATGTTGCCAGCGGAAAAGGATTTATTCCTGTCCACTGCGCATCTTACTGCTTCCGCAACAATCCTGAGGTTGTAAAACTGATTGGCGGACAATTCTGGAGACATACCTGGGATACCATTCAACCTGTCTGGACGAAACCGGAACACCCGGCCATTGCTGGCGTAAAGTCCTTCAAAACGGTTGATGAAACCTACTTGCATAAATTATTACAACCTGACAATGTGATACTTACGGAACGCATTATTCAGAAAGATCAGGCAAAAGATAAGCCTGGTGCTGAAAAAGAACCTTACACTTGGGTTCGTACGCATGGAAAAGGACGTGTTTTTTACACTGCTTATGGCCACGACGAACGTACCTGGGCCGTTCCCGGTTTTCATGATCTGATTGAAAAGGGAATTCTTTGGGCGATCAATGATGACGCTAAAAAAGCTTTCGCAGCCTTAGCTCCGAAACCATTCGAATATAGAGAAGCAAAACTTCCAAATTACGAACAACGTCCTGGCGTTCAGTTGCAACAATTGCCCCTATCTCCGGAAGAATCTGTAAAACATATCCAGATTCCGGTTGATTTTACCCTGGATGTTTTTGCTCATGAACCTGACGTGATGCACCCGATCGCGATGACCTGGGATGAGCGCGGAAGATTGTTTGTATTGATTACAAAAGATTATCCAAACGAAAGAAAAGACACTGGCGGAAGCGATTATATTCTTATTTGTGAGGATACGGATAAGGATGGAAAGGCTGATAAATTTACGAAATTTTCGGACGATCTGAGTATTCCAACGGGATTGGTATTTGCTAACGGCGGCCTGATCGTTTCTCAGGCACCGCATATGTTGTTCTTGCAGGATACCGATGGTGACGATAAGGCAGACGTTAAGAAAATTCTTTTCAGCGGATTTGGAACGGGTGATACGCACGCCGGACCTTCTAATCTGCATTATGGTTTTGACAACTGGGTTTACGGATCTGTTGGATATTCCGGTTTTAAAGGTAAAGTGGGCAAAAGCGATAATCTGGATTTCGGACAAGCACTTTTCCGTTTCAAACCTGATGGATCAGACATGGAAATTGTTGCCAAAACGTCAAACAATACCTGGGGGTTAGGTTTTAATGAAGCAGGTGACCTGTTTGGTTCTACGGCGAATAACTCGCACGGCTGGTATAGCGCAATTCCGAATCGTTATTTTGGCGCAAGCAAAGTTGACAACGGAAGCCGCAGTACAGATACGCATAAAGATATGCAGCCCATCACACCGAAAGTTCGTCAGGTTGACGTTTTTGGTGGTTTTACCGCTGCTGCCGGACATAATTTCTATACAGCCCGTGCTTATCCTAAGAAGTATTGGAACAATGTGGCATTTGTATCGGAACCAACCGGACATATTCTTCACCAGAATTTTATGGCCAAAAAAGGGACGGACTATGAAGATAAACTTGGCTTCAATTTACTTGCCGGTGCTGACGAATGGGTTGCTCCTGTATTTGCAGAAGTAGGTCCGGACGGAGCAGTCTGGATCGCTGACTGGTATAGCTACATTATCCAGCATAACCCTACGCCAAAAGGATCTGAAAATGGTGCAGGAAATGCTTACGAAACGCCTTTAAGAGATTTCACACACGGTCGTCTTTACCGCGTGGCTTACAAAAAAGCACCAGCGTATAAACCTGTGTCTTTGAGCAAAAGTCGCCCGGAAGAACTGGTTGCGACTTTGAAAAACACCAATATGCTATGGAGACGCCACGCGCAGAGATTATTAGTAGAACGCGGACAGAAAGACGTGGTTCCTCAGCTTGTTGCTTTGGTAAATGATAAATCGGTTGATGAAGTGGGTTTGAATACCGCTGCAATCCACGCTTTATGGACACTTCACGGACTGAATGCCATTGAAGACCCACAGGTTTTGACAGCCGTAAACGCTGCGCTAAAACATCCAAGTAATGCCGTTCGTAAAACTGCCGTTCAGGTTTTACCTCACACTGCGGCGACAGCTCAGACTTTGCTTTCTATTGACGCTTTACATGATAAAGAGCCTTTAGTTGTCTTGAACTCACTTTTAGCTTTCAGCGAAATTCCATTGACACCAGAAGTTGAAACCGCTGTTTTAGGACTTCTTGACAGTTATGCCCAGGCAGATGATCGGTGGATGCCGGATGCATTTGCGGCAATTTTGAATTCGCATGATGGGAAATTACGCCAGAAATATTTGGCTCAGCGCGTGAGTAAATCGGGATCTCAGAAGTCTGCCGGAACGGAATCGAAAAAAGCGCCGATGGATCATTCGACAATGAATCACGACAATCACACCGCAAATAAAGTGACTGTTCAAGGCTCTGCCGAACTTGCAATTACAAATATCACGATCGAACCCGCTACGCCATATGTGCGTGAATATGCAAAAGTAGTGATTGAAATTACGAACCAGGGAAGTGTAGCGGTGCCGAAAGAACTTCTTCCAGTGGTTAATGTAGGTATCAGAAGCCGTTCTTTAAATACCAATTATGTTAGCCGTCAGTTAAATGCAGGTATTGCTCCCGGCGAGACGATTAAACTTACAGAAGGAAACAATGGACCATGGAAAGCCGCTTTCGGGTTCACATCGGACGAAGCCGGCAAAGTTAATGTAACTGCAACAGTTGATGTTGACAACGTGGTACCTGAAAAAGACGAGAATAGAAATAACACGCTGAGCAAAAGTTTCGAGGTAAAACGTCTGGACCGTTTGTCTGACTTTGCTTTGGAAAGAGCAGCGCGCGGCTTTACTTCTTACGCCTCCGGAGATGAAGTGCTTGATCTTATCAAAACGGCTGAATCTCTTGATCCGCAAGGAAGAAATGCTGTTTTGAAAGGTGTTCTTGGCGCTTGGAATCCAAAACGCAAAGAAAAGCTTTCTGATGCAAATCGTACGTTACTTGCTTCCGTAAAAGGAAATATCCAGGACGATCTGAGCGCGAAGTTCACAACGTTTATGGAGTCTTACGGTATCAAAGATGAAGTGGCTTCGGATCCTAACGTTCAGATCGTTCGTATCAAAGCGATTCGTGAAGAGATGAAATTCAGCGTTACCGAATTTACAGCGATTGCTGGAAAAACGGTTGAAATCATCTTTGAAAACCCGGATGCAATGCAGCATAATATCGTTGTTGGAAAACCAAAAACAACGGCAATTATCGGTGCAGCAGCGGATAAAATGATTACAGCAAAAGACGGTGCAGAGAAGAATTATGTACCAAATATCCCTCAAATCATTGCAGCAACGCCTTTGGTGAACCCGGAACAAACATATCGTTTGAAATTTGTGGTACCAAAAGAAGTTGGTGATTATCCTTACGTCTGCACGTTCCCAGGTCACTGGCGCTTGATGACGGGAGTTATGAAAGTAGTAAAAGAATAAAATTTCAACTGGCCGTTATTTCGGTAACGGCCAGTTTTCACTTATATGTTTTTAATATTTCACACGCATCATCTAAAACCTTAATAGTCTGGCCTATGAAAATAACTACACTTATTAGTGCCTGAACGTGTACCTCTTATCGTTCAGAAAATAATCTCATAAAACCCTCATAACAAAACTGGTACAACCTCAAAGCACTGTTTCTTCGGGAATGTTGTAATGGAGAAATTACAGTCGATTTTAAATGTAATTAATTCAATATTTTTTTGATTTATATAAATACAAACTATCCATTACTAATTACTATCTCATCTCTAATTAAAATTTTTACACAATGAAAAAACGTAACGGATATCCGGAATGGGGTATTTCCCAAGCCTTCGGCGTTTTCCTGGCAGCCTCCTGTTTATGCTCCCAGGACGCATTGGCACACAGCGATTTAAAAATTTCTAACAAAACTGTCCTTACTTATGGAGCAAAAAATTACATTGATAAAACGATTTCCGGTTCGATCGTCGATGAAAACAGTAATCCGCTACCAGGCGTAAGTATAGTTGTAAAAGGCACGTCAATCGGAACGAGTAGTGGTGCGGACGGCGCTTATGTATTGAATATTCCAAACGACGCTCAAACCCTGACTTTTTCGTTTATTGGATATACTTCCCAAGATGTCGTTATCGGAAATCAGTCGACAATTAAAGTTGTGATGATTCCAAGTAATGAAGAACTTCGGGAAGTCATTGTGGTTGGATACGGAACGCAGTCTGCCGCGACAGTTACTGGTGCGGTTAGTAATATTCAGGCAAAAGATCTGATCAGGACACCTTCAATCGGAACATCCGATGCGTTGGTTGGCAGGGTTCAGGGAATTACGGCGCGGAAAGCAGATGCCCGCCCGGGAAATGCAACTTCAATTCAGATCCGTAACATGGGAACGCCTCTGTATGTGATCGACGGAATTCCCTCAGATGCAACAAATTTTAACAATTTAGGCCAAAACGATATCGAAAGCGTTTCGATTTTAAAAGATGCTTCTGCCGCAATTTACGGTTTACGGGCCGCTAATGGTGTTATTCTGGTGACAACCAAAAGAGGAAAAGCAGGCGACGGGCCAGCGAAAATCAATCTTTCAGGTTATTATGGTCTGCAAAATTTCACCCGTTATCCTAAACCAGCCAACGCTTATCAGCATATGCGCGGGTTGGTTGAATCGGACGTAAACCAAGGGCGAACACCTTCGATTACACCCGAAGAATTGGCAAAATGGAAGACAGGAACTGAAAAAGGCTATCAGAGTTTTGATTACTACAAAATGGTGATGCGTCCGAATGTTCCACAATATTACGGGAATGCAAACGTGTCGGGCGGCACCGAAAGAATTAATTATTACCTCTCGTTCGGACAGCTGAATCAGGATGCCTTGATCAAAGATTATAAATTTAAGAGGACCAACGTTCAGGCGAATATCGAAGCTCATATTACCAAAAAACTGAAAGTCGGAACTCAGATCAATGGCCGTATTGAAAACAGATCGCAGGTAGGAGTTCCGGGTCTTGACGATTATTTCAACCCGTTCCTGAGCATTTTTACTATGTGGCCGACCGAGCGCCCTTACGCGAATGATAATCCGGATTACATAAATCAAACGCATAATGTTAACGTAAATCCTGCCACTTACACCAAAGCGATTACAGGGTATGTTGATGAATTGACTCGTGTTGTAAAAGGTAACTTTTTCGCTGAATATGATTTCGGATTTGGTTTGAAAGCCAAAGGAACCTACTCGTACGGTTTTACCAATTTCGATTTTGACGGTTTTGAATATACTTACGATGCATACAAATACAACGCAGAAAAAGATACTTATGACGTAGTAGTTGGTGGAGGCAATCAAAATCCGTGGAGAGAGCGTCGCAAGCGTAATATTGTTGATCGGTTCGCTCAATTTCAACTGAGTTACAGCAAAACCTTTGGTGATCACGACATTTCGGCGGTTGGTGCTTATGAGCAATCAGATAATGTGAATACTTACATGATTGTCCACACCGTGCCACCAAACAATTACATTCCGTTGATGTCATTTGCGAACCAGGATTATCTTTTGGACGAATGGAGCACAGAGGCGCGGGCCGGATATATCGGTCGGGTAAATTATGCTTTTAAGCAAAAATATCTTGTAGAAGCGGTGGGACGCTATGACGGATCTTTCCTTTATGCCCCCGGAAAACGTTTCGGTTTCTTCCCGGGTGTGTCCGCCGGATGGCGTATTTCAGAAGAAAATTTTTTCAAGGGGAAACTGGAAAATGTATTCAGCAACCTTAAAATCCGCGCTTCATATGGCCGTACAGGAAGTGATCGTTTAACCCACCTCCCTAACGATCCGTTCGTTGTTGACCCTTTCAGTTATTTACCAGGGTATAATTTCTTGCAGGGAAGTGCCATTTTTGATGGTACCTACAACATCGGCGTACGTCCCCGGGGACTACCGGTCACTACTCTTTCATGGATTACCAACGTTTCAACCAATATTGGACTTGACTTTGGTTTGATCGGTGGAAAATTAACAGGACAAGTTGACATTTTTCAACGTAAACGTGAAGGTTTGCCAGCGGCTCGCTATGATGTCTTGCTTCCATCGGAGGTTGGCTATACCTTGCCCAATGAAAACCTGAATTCAGATGTGAATAAAGGTATTGAAGCGGTTCTGACGTACAAAAGTTCGGTTGGCCAGGTTGATTATACTTTCAGTGCGAACGCCACCCTCTCACGACGGAAAGATCTGGATTTTTACAAACCACGCTTTGGAAATTCTTACAATGAATTCCGGAATTCCTTTGTTGACCGCTGGGGAAATATTAACTGGGGATACCAGGTAGAAGGACAGTTTCAGTCGCAACAGGATATTGAAAACCATACCGTTGATAATGACGGACAAGGAAACAGAACGCAGTTGCCGGGAGATTTCATTTACAAAGATATCAATGGCGATGGTATTATTAACGAGCTGGATGAAAGACCAATAGGTTATGCAGAAGGAGCGAATCCATATCTTAGTTTTGCTTTTAACGGAAGTCTTGCCTACAAAGGATTTTCATTATTCTTCGATTTTGCCGGTGCGTCCATGCAAAGTTTCCAGAGAAACTGGGAGTTGAAAATACCCTATCAAAACAACGGAACTTCTCCCCACTTTATGCTGGAAGACCGCTGGCATCGCGAGGATCCGTTTGATCCGAACAGCAAATGGATTCCGGGAACTTATCCTGCTTTGCGAAAAGATAATACGAGCCACGTCAACTTCCGCAAAAGTGATTTCTGGATTACCAACGTACGTTATATCCGACTTCGCAATATCGAACTGGGTTATAATTTCGAACAGAAACTTGCGAAAAAAATTGGTTTGTCCGGCCTACGTCTTTATGTAAATGCAACCAATTTATTTTCCCTTGATAATGTAAAAAAATATGAAATCGACCCAGAAATCTCGTCAGGAAATGCCTTGGTGTATCCGCAGCAGCGCTTGTTGAATGTTGGTTTCAATCTTACTTTTTAATCCGGTTTTTATGAAAAGAATATCAAGATATACATCTTTCGTTCTCCTGCTTTTTTTCCTTTCCGGATGTGCTGAGAACTGGCTGGACAGACAGCCTTAAAATTTAATTCTGGAAGATCAGATCTGGAATGACCCCAAACTGATTACAGGTTTGCTTGCCAATTATTATGACCGTTTGCCCGCGCATACTACATTAAATACCGGTTGGGCAGAATTTTCAGCGTATGATGAAGCTATGTGGTCAAACAATGACGATGGGCGAAACAACATCATCTCTTATCCTTTTGATCGCTGGCGCCTGTGGGATTATGGATTAATTCGCGACATTAATCTGGCGCTGGAAAACATTGAAAAGTTCAGTACGAAACTTTCAGCGACGCAAAAAAGTCAGTTTTCTGCCGAATTCCGTTTTGTAAGAGCCTTTGTATATTTCGACCATGTAAAAAGAATGGGCGGCGTACCGATCGTTACCAAACAATTAATCTATGATTTTAACGGCGATCCGTCTTACTTGCAACAACCCAGAAACAAGGAAGAGGAAGTCTACGATTTCATTGCATCGGAACTGGATGCTATTAAGGATCAGCTTGGAAATGCCGGAAGTAACACGCGTGCCAATAAATTCACGGCCATGGCACTGAAAAGCCGCGCCATGCTGTATGCCGGATCGATCGCTAAGTATAACAGTAAAATGGCGTCCCCCATTTCAACACCAGGTGGCGAAGTTGGTATCCCGGCGGCTCGGGCAACGGATTACTATACAAAAGCACTCGCCGCTTCGGAAGAAGTGATCAACAGCGGCACTTACAGGCTTTATAAAACCAATCCGAACCTGGGTGAAAATTTTTATGACGCCATTACCAAAAAATCTGCTAATCAGGAAGTTATTCTTGCTCAGGATTATTTAACAAGTAAAGACAAAAGACATGGATTCACGTATGACAACATTGCCAGAAATGTCCGGGAAGATAACCTATCCTCATCATCCATAACCCCGTCGTTAAATCTGGTAGAAGATTATGAATATCTGGACGGCACATCCGGCGAGCTTAAAAACAGAAATGCCGGCGGTTCTGACTATATTTATTACGACAACCTGCAGGATATTTTTGCCAATAAGGATGCGCGCCTTTACGGAACAATCATCTATCCGGGCACTTCTTTCAGAGGAATTCCTGTTCAGATTCAGGCAGGTGTTAAATTATGGAATACGGCTACAAACAGTTTTCAGAATGTTGAGTCCAATACACTTGGCTCAACGTATGAAGATGGCGGCTTGCTGACAGGTTCATCCGGGCCCCAGCGTTCGCAGACAGAAGTAACCAATTCCGGATTTTATCTTAGAAAATATGTTGACCAAACCGCAATGTCCAGCACCCGGGGTATCCGCAGCGATATGTGGTGGGTGCGTTTTCGACTAGGTGAAATTTATCTCAATGCGAGTGAAGCTGCTTTGGAATTAGGAAAAACGGCCGATGCTTTAAAATATGTAAATATTGTCCGCGAGAGAGCCGGTTTTGGTGCAAATAGTTTGAAAGCACTTTCAATTGAAAAACTTCAAAACGAACGTCGCGTTGAGCTGGCTTTTGAAGATCATCGTGTCTGGGATTTGAAACGCTGGCGGATTGCACATGAAGTTTGGAATGGAAATGCTTCCAATCCTGATGCAGTAATTTATGCACTTTATCCCTATCGCGTTGTTCGCCCGGGACACTCGACACATGGCAAGTATGTTTTTGACAAGCTTGTTGCGCCACGTTTCCGCGCTCCGCGTTTTTTCCAAATGGGGAATTATTATTCATCCATTGAGCAGCTTATTATAGACAATAATCCAAAAATCGTCCGTAATCCATTCCATTAATCGATATGAAAACGACATTGACAGCATTATTCATGATGGCTTCGGCAATCGTCCTGACGGGATGCGAAAAAGATAATTACCAGCAGCCGAAATCAGTTTTAAAAGGAAGAATTGTTCATGACGGACAAGCAATAGGCGTCAGGTCAAACGGCGTTCAATTGGAATTGTGGCAACACGGATATCAGTTGTTTACTAAAATTCCCGTTTACGTAGAACAGGACGGAACATTTTCTGCAAGCCTTTTTGACGGAAATTATAAGCTTGTCAGACTGCGTGGCAATGGTCCATGGATCGACAATGCTGATTCGATTGATGTGCAACTGAAAGGCTCACTTGAACTTGACGTCCCGGTTACGCCTTATTTTGTCATTAAAAATGATACGTATCAAAAAGGGGAAAAAGCAGTATCGGCTACTTTTAATTTGCAGCAAGTTAATACAAGCCGTCAAATTGAACGGGTCAATTTGTATGTTGGAACGACGACGATTGTAGATGCCAATAACAATGCAGGAAATGCTCAAAAAGTAGCCGCAGATTTGACCGACCTTACCAAACCGGTAGCATTAACAGCGAATCTTTCTACTGCTCTGGCAAACCGTGATTATGTATTTGTCAGAATTGGTGTCAAAACCGCCGGCGTTGGCGAAATGATCTTTGGAGCTCCGCAAAAAATCGCACTGAAATAATTTCTCTAATTTAAGATTCCGGACTGCGGAGTATAGTTATGCTATACTTCGCAGTTTTTTCTTAAATCTTATCAAAATCCAAAAACAAACTTATTTTAACCTATAATTACCAGAACAATAAACTTTTCAGATAATTTTCGACCATTTTAGGTGTTTTTTAATCTTGAAACTGGTAAGTTAGCGTATCGACATCAGTAGCCTGCTAAATTATCTGCCCGATGAAAGTAGTACAGTTCACTATACCCGTTGCCAAAGAAAGCACGATTGTAGTTCAGGATAATATTATCCCCCATTTCTATAATCACCTGCACCGACATCCGGAAATTCAGATCACCTGGATTAAGTCGGGAGAAGGAATGTTGATCGCCGGAAATTATATGCAGCGCTTCAAAACCGGAGACATTTATATTATCGGTGCAAACCAGTCGCATGTTTTCAAAAGCGACGAAGTCTACTATGACCCGGATCAAAGCAAAAGCGTCCACGAAATTTCTTTCTTCTTTAATCCCGCTCATCTTTTTCAGAACATTTTAAGACTCCCGGAAATGGGTGTTATCAGGAAATTTGTGGAAGGAGTTCATAATGGGTTACAGCTTCCGGAAAGTTCTTACGAAATGGTCAAAAAGACTATGACCGAGATCATGAACAGTTCGGATAGCCTGCGAATTTCTTCTTTTATCAATCTACTGCAATCATTTTCAACACTGAAAAACCTGAAACCGTTATCGACAAACAACAATGAACAGATCATTTCTGATGTTGAGGGAATCCGGATGGATCAGATTTTTCAGTATGTGATCGGTAATTATAAAAACCATATTACTCTAAGCGAGATTGCTTCAATCGCAAATCTGACTCCCCAGGCTTTTTGCCGTTATTTCAAAAAACATACCGACAAAACATTTGTAAGTTTCTTGAATGAAGTACGTGTGAATGAAGCCTGTAAGATCGTTGTGTCAGGGAAATTTGATAGTTTTTCTGATGTTTCCTATCAAACAGGTTTTGATAATGTTACCAATTTTAATCGCGTCTTCAAAAAGACAATTGGTAAATCGCCGAGAGAATACCACCGTGATTTTTTCAAAAAACTGCTTTAAACAGTTTACCTCAAACAATACAACCACGAATTTCAGAAAGCTTTAAACAGCGGTCAACTAACTGACTGTCTGGCCTTTTGTATTTAATATAAATTACACCCTAATAAATTAAAAGTACAATGCCCAGTAACACAGGTTTAAATTTGCCCGTTTTTTAAATATTCCATATAAATCACTACATAATACACATATTACAAAATAAATTCTAATACTAAGTTAATATCGGTAAACTATCCGGCAATTAATACGAAGAATTTGAAAATCGAGGAAGGTAATTTTACACTCATTACTTACAGTCATTTACCTAACACGATGTGCATGAACAATACAAGCGCCTGTTGTCATTTATTAAGTAAGCTAATCGCGGTTTCGACTCCCTGATATTTCCATTTTTGGAAATGCCAATACCGGTGAAATATTTCTCCGGAAGAATTGCTATTGCCTAAGGACTTCATTTGTCACAACCTATCTAAAAAGTATGAAACGACCTCTTTTTTCTTTTTCACCAAAGCGTTTATGCGTGGCAGCACTCATTGCGCTTTTCTGCGTTCCGACGGATTTCGTCAGGGCCGCACCGGTCAAACAGTTCTCAAAAACAGCCGATATTGAAATATCCGGCGTGATCACTTCAAAAGACGATGGAAGCCCTCTTCCGGGAGCTTCGATTTTAGTTAAAGGAAGCTCTAACAATGGAACAACTACGGACGCTGACGGGAAATACCGGCTCAATGTTCCTGAAAACGGTACGCTGGTTGTCAGCTTCATCGGTTTCACATCACAGGAAGTTCAGGTGAACGGCCGTAAAAATCTGGATATCGTTCTGGCATCCGATTTAAAACAGCTGAATGAAGTTGTCGTTACCGCGCTGGGTATGACAAGACAGAAAAAATCGCTTGGATACTCGATTCAGGAAGTTAAGGGAAATGATCTGGTTCAAAGCAATGAGCAAAACGTACTGAATTCTCTTTCCGGAAAAGTGGCCGGTGTGCAGATCACTTCGGCGAGTGGAGCCGTGGGTTCCGGGTCACGTATAGTGCTTAGAGGTAATAATTCTTTTGGTAATAACCAGCCTTTATTTGTAGTAGATGGTGTTCCTGTCAGCAACTTTTCAACGGATGTTGGTTCAGGCGGATCTGTCGATTATGGTAGTGCTATTTCAGAAATTGACCCAAATAACATCGCTTCGATGTCCGTTTTGAAAGGCGCCAACGCGGCTGCTTTGTATGGTTACCAGGCAGCAAATGGTGTAATTTTGATTACTACGAAAAACGGAAAAGGCTCGGGCAATAGAATGTCAGTTTCTTACTCTGGCGGTTTTTCAACGGAAAAACCATATATCCTTCCAAAATACCAAAATCAGTATGGGCAGGGAAAATATGGTGAAGAATATATGTGGAAACAATATCAATCCGGCGCAATTACGCTGGGAGATATTGGTGCGGATGAATCTTTATCGCCTGCAACGTATCAGGATTGGGCACAACAAGTTGGATTTTCTTACAAAGACGGGCTAGGAAATGGTGTAAATGACGGTGTTGATGAAAGCTGGGGACCACGTCTGGATGCAGGACTGAACATACAGCAGTATAACAGTCCGCTTGATGCAAACGGAAATCGCACAGCCACTCCTTGGATTTCACATCCAAACAACGTAAAGGACTTTTTCAGAACCGGCTATACTATTGACAATTCTCTTGCGGTAACGAATAGCACTGAAAATGGCGATACCCGTTTGGCTTTTAGTAATCAAAAGCAGGTTGGTACAATTCCAAACACAGACCAAAAGCGTTATACGATTCAGCTGAATACGACACAACAATTAACAAAACGATTGAAAACCAACGCTTTGATCAATTATGTTCGTACAGAAAATGACAATTTAGTAGGTCAGGGCTATAACAGCAACAACCCGATGCAATCGATCGGTGGATGGTTTGGCCGTCAGGTTGATATGAAAGATCTGGAAGCAAATTATCAGAAAACATTTCCGAACGGAATGCCTTACAACTGGAACAACAACTTCCACGACAACCCGTATTTCAACGTTTACAATAGCACTCACGGACGTAAAAAAGATAGAATGTACGGAAATGTAAGTGCCACTTACAAATTCCACGACTGGTTGACTGCGATGGTAAGAGTTGGACAGGATTGGTCAAGCGAGCGTCGTAACGAGATTACTTACAACAAATCAAATTCGACATTGACAAGTATGGCAGACAAAACCTGGGGCGGTGGTAAATTCAAAGAATGGCAGTACAGCCTAAGCGAATTTAACGCAGATCTTATCCTGACAGGTGGTGGAAATATTGGCAAAGACTTTTCTTTGAACTATACCGCAGGTGCTAACTATCGTAACAACCAACAAATTAACAGCTCACTCGGCGCAGACCAGCTGACTGTCCCTAACTTGTTCACGATCAGCAATACAAAAGGGTCTCCGGTAACGAGTATGAAAACTACGATGCTTCGTTCAAACAGTATTTTCGGACAAGCTTCTTTCGGTTATAAAGAATCGCTTTACCTTGATCTTACCGCACGTAACGACTGGAACTCTACATTACCGAGCGACAACTGGTCTTACTTCTACCCTTCTGCAAGTGCGAGCTGGGTGTTCACAAATATGCTGGATATCAACCCAAATATTCTCCGTTTCGGAAAGTTGAGAGCGAGTTGGGCGAGTGTTGGTAACGGTGGAACGCCGTATTTGCTGCAAGCTCCTTACATCGCAAACGCGGCAGGATTTAACGGGACGACGCTTTACAGTATTTCAAGCACATTGCCTCCACTGAACCTGAAACCTGAAAAAGCAAACAGTACTGAAATTGGTACAGACCTTCAATTCCTGAATGGCCGTTTAGGTTTGGATGCGACATATTACAACAAGGTGACGACTAACCAGATCATGCAGGTGAACATTTCCAATTCAACAGGATTTGAAAAACTGCAATTGAATGCCGGTGAAATCGAAAATAAAGGAGTTGAATTGCAGCTGAATCTGGGAATCATTCGCAAACCGGAAGGTTTCAACTGGGATATGAATGTGAACTGGGCAAAAAACAGCAGCAAGGTAAACAAGCTGTATGAAGATCCGGTTACAAAACAAAAACTGGAAGCTTATACTATCACGTCTGCATGGAGCTTAACGGTTGACGCGATTCCGGGACAAGCTTATGGTGTGATGCGTGGAAATGCTTTCCTGCGCGATGAAGCAACCAATGCGATCATAATCGGAAGCGACGGATTGCCTAAATATACTTCGTCTCCAAAAGTTGTGGGTAATGTAATGCCTGACTGGGTTGGCGGTATCACGAACAGTTTTTCTTATAAGAATTTAAGAATGAGTTTCCTTCTTGATATGCGTAAAGGTGGCGATGTTTTCAGCGTAACGCAGTGGTTTGGACTTCAATCAGGTGTTTTGGAACCGACTGTTGCCGGTGGAATTCGTGAAAATGGTCTGATCGTTGGGCAGGATGTTTTGAAAGGCGAAAAAGTAATGCTTGAAAATGGCGAAGCAAACAACATCCGTGTTGGTGCAAGAGATTATTTCCAGAGCTTATGGGGCGGTAAAGAAACGGCTATTATCGACGGAAGCTTTATCAAACTTCGTCAGATCGAACTTGGCTACACGCTTCCAGCTTCCCTTACCAATAAAGTTACCTGGTTGAAAGGTGCAGGATTATCTGTTTTTGCTCACAACGTAGCATTGCTTTACACGCATAAAAGCAACGTAGCACACATCGATCCTGAAACAGGTTTCGGTGTTGGTAACGACGGACTTGGTATCGAACAATATCAGATTCCTTCCAACAGAAGCGTCGGTGTAAAACTTAATGTTAAATTCTAATCGCGACATGAAAAAAATATCATCTTATATATTGTGCCTCGGACTTTTGGGATTTTCTGCCCAGTCCTGCACCAACGAATTTGAAGACATCAATACAAATCCGAACAGTCCGGTCGAAGCACCGATCACAAATGTTCTGGCTTACGTAATTCAGGATTTCGCAGCAAATTATTTCGATGCATGGGGAAACATGAACGAGCCCGAAACATACAGCGGACACCTTGGAAAAATTCAGTATGTCGATGAAGCACGTTATATGTACCGCAGCGGAACGATCAGCGATCTTTGGAAAAAAGTATATCGCGATCTTAAAAATGCACAAGCAGTAATTGACCAGGCTGACAAAACGCAAGCGACGAACATGAAGGCGGCAGGTATGACGATCCAGGCTTACATTGGCCAGATCGCAACCGATCGCTGGAGAGATATGCCTTATACCGAAGCCATAAAAGGTGATCAGGGTTTTATCACGCCAAAATATGACAAGCAGGAAGATATTTATCCATTGCTTATTGCACAGCTAAAAACCGCAGCAGATCTTTTCGCTGCTGGTGGTACAGATCCGCTTGGAGAAGGTGACTTGTTATATGCCGGAAAAGTAGCAAACTGGCAGAAATTCTGTAATTCTTTGCGTCTCCGGGTAGCGATCCGTATTTCAGGAATTAACCCAACTCTTTCGAAATCGATCATTGAAGAAATCGCTGCAAATCCTGCAAAATATCCGGTGTTCAGCAGCAATACGGACAATGCATTTTTCAACTGGGTGGGTACGAATCCTTACATTGAACCATGGAATAACGATTTCCGCTCACGTGATGACCACGGCCCAAGCGCGCCGTTAATCAATACGCTGACGACTTTGAATGACCCGCGTTTACCGGTTTATGCGAAACCAGCGCCGGATGATAATGTATATAGAGGTGTTGAAATTGGTCCTATCAGTTCTCCAACAATCTCTCGTTTTTCAAGAATCGGCGTGAGATTCCGTGAAAATGCCGCTGGATTTTCTCCATTCATGCGTTACTCTGAGGTTTTGTTCATTATGTCAGAAGCAGCTCTGAAAGGCTGGAATGTGGGTGGACAAACGGCTGAAAAACTTTACGAAAGTGGTGTAACAGCTTCTTTGCAGGAAAATGGAATTACTGATGCAGCCGTTGCAACTAAATACCTGAACGAAACAGGCGTAAAATGGGACGGAACGACAACTAAATTATATACTCAAAAATGGCTGGCGTTGTTTAAAGATGGTCACGAAGCCTGGGCGGAATCAAGAAGAACGGATGTCCCTTTACTTCCGGCTGCGAGCGGATCTCCATTCCCTGGACATACTCGCCCGCCTTTCCGCTATCCGTATCCGGCAGAAGAAACAACCTTAAACGGAGCAAACAGTGCGGCTTCTGTTGCGGACGTTAAAGATAACTTGTGGGGAAAACAAATGTGGTGGGATACCAGAACAGGAGTTAATTAATAGTTAACGGTTAATTGCTAAAATAAAAAGAGTCTATATCAAGCCAAGCTTCGATATAGTCTCTTTTTATTTTGATTCAATCTTAAATTTATAGCTACTTCACCCAGCTTTTCAGGATCATCGATTGGAGTTTGTCCGGATTTGAAATTGGTTTGATATCAAATGATCTTTCTGATTTCGTGCCTAAAACAACCGGAATGGAAATTTTAGTATCGTTTTTGATCAGATTCAAATGTACTTTTTCCCCTGATTTTTTATCTGTATAAATGTATTCAATATTTTTATCCGTTGCAGGCGCAGAATCAATTTCCTGAATTACATTTCCTCTGCGAACTCCTGCTTTCCACGCCGGCGAATCCCAGTCAACGTTTGTAACAAGTAAACTGTCATTTTGCAGTTTTGTTTTTATGCCTAAATATCCGCCCGGAACCTGTTTCGGCGCGACATCAATATTTAACCCCGCGTAACTAAAATACTTTATGTAATCAAGTTCCTTGGTTGTATATACGTAATGGAAAATTTCATCCAGCGGTACGCCGGCAATTTTCTCACAAACCTTTCTGAATTCCATTTCTGTAAATCCGCGTTTCTGTTTTTGGTAATATTCCTGATACAAAGTCCGCATCACATCATCCAGAGATTTCTTATTTTTCGTTTCATGACGAATTTTAAAATCCAGCAACAAGCCCACGATCGGCCCTTTGATATAGTACGAAATCGTCTTATTAAATTCGTCATTTACCCGACCGCTCGGTCCATCCGACCAGGTTTCAGCACTTGCCTGTGCAAGGGATTGGTATAATCGTCCCGGCTGAGTTTCCAATTGCAAAATCAATGATTTAAACGCATCCAACGTCTCTTTTTCTGACATCAACCCAGCTCTGTTCAGTATTGGATATTCATAATAAACCGTCAAACCTTCCGCAACCCATAGCAAGTTCGTCTTACTACCGCGGTCGTAATTAAATGGCCCAAGCTCGATCGGACGAATTCGTTTTACATTATAATGGTGGAAATATTCATGTGTCAAAAAGCTTAACAATCTGATTTTACCAGCTTGCGTACCTAAATCTGCACCGTTAAAACTTACCGCTGTTGAATTTAAATGTTCAATTCCGCCTCTCCCGGGCCCTATTGCAAGAAATGTATAGTGTTTGTAAGGAATGTCGCCAATTAATCCAGATGCCTGTTCGATCATTTTTTTCAAATCCTGCATGAATTGAGCCTTGTCAAAATCACCCATTTTAAAACCTATGAAACGGTGCGGAATACCTTTAATTTCAAAAGCCGGCAACTCTTCCAAATTCCCGATCAAAATTGGACTGTCGTAAAGTATGTCAAAATCAGGAGCTGAATATGTGAAGTTTTTTCCAGGAATTGAATCAAGTCCGGTTGCTACATTTTTCCAGTCGCTAAATGGCTTAATGGTTATTTCTGCGGGTCTTTTAATTTCATCTTCCAAATAGAGACAAACACTTGCGGGAATAATATAACCATGTTGTTGATCAACAAAGCTTGTCCCGACGAACTCCCGAGAGGTAACGACATAATATTCAACCTTTAATGCCGTTGCTTTTCCTTTTTCCACATGCCATCCATTTTTTCCTTTTTTCTTGAATTCAAGATTTTTCCCATCACCATCTTTCACTGAGAAATTAGTAACAGCATCGGCAAAATCCATAATTTGATAATATCCCGGCGACCAGGCCGGCATCTTCAATGTCGATGTTTCATGCGGCCCTACCTTGCATTCCATCACTACATGAAATGTGTGATTACCCGGATTATCCATCGTGATGATAAACTGGACCGGATCCTGCGTTTGTCCAAAAACTGTAAAAGATTCAAATAACAGGAGCGCAATGAAAAGCCAGTAAAAAGGAGCGTTTCTTTTCATGATTAAGGTAAAAGATGGTAATAATTTGATATCAGGAAAGTAAAAAAATACAATTGTAAGATAACTATTAAAAACAAAAAGACTCCCAAAAGAGTCTTCAATTTTGAGTATGAAATGGTAATTTTAACTACAAAGTCTGCTGAGTATTTCGAACAAATGATTCTGGTACACTCGCGAAGCTGGCTATTTCAGAAAGTGAAAATCCGTTTATTAATCTTAAAGGCAAATATTCATGTGCATTTCGCAATTAAATTTCTATGATCAGCTTTGTTAAATCGGTTTTATTCAAAATCCGGTGTAATTTGGTAATTGAATCTTTTTTGCGCTAAACCGACCATTTTGAATACTTCAAACACGCCAATCTGGAAAATCAATATTGATACCGGCGGGACTTTCACGGACTGTATTGCCATTGATCCCGAAGGAAAAACGACTAGAATAAAGGTGTTAAGTTCTTCACGCCTGAGGGGGAGAATTAATAAAAAAGTCTCTGATCTGACGTATGAGTTTTCCTCGCCGTGGATTTATGACAGCAAACTGCTTGCCGGATATACCTTGCGCGTTGGCAACACCAATGAATCAGCAGAGTTGGTCGCAATAGATTATGACAAAAATATACTGACCTTAGATGCTGAACTTTCTGATATTTCGAATGCTGATTTTGAATTATTCAGTGGAGAAGAAGCGCCCGTTCTGGCAGCAAGATTGTTGACGAAAACTAGTTTGAAAGATCCTCTTCCGACTATGGAAATGCGGCTGGGAACCACCAGGGGGACAAATTCACTGCTGGAACGAAAAGGTGCAAAGACTCTTTTAGTTGTCACGAAAGGCTTTAAAGACTTATTATATATTGGAAATCAGCAGCGCCCTTCGCTTTTTCAACTCAACATTCCGGAACCTGATTTACTGTATTCGGATGTCATTGAGTTACATGAGCGGATCGATGCAGACGGCCATATTATCAAGGAATTAGACAGTCACGATTTCTCTCTTTTTCCGGGAATGCACTTCGAATCAATCGCAATTTCCTTGCTGCACTCCTACCAAAATGATCAGCACGAAACTGCCATTGCGTCGGCTTTCAGGCAAAGTGGCGTGAAGTATGTTTCCGCTTCATCTCATCTTTTTCCGTTCTCGCATTATCTCAGACGCACCCAGACGGCCGTCGTTAATGCATATCTTGATCCCGTTCTGGACGTCTATCTTAACAATATAAAGAATTCTTTGCCTGATGGAAGTTTAAAGATCATGACCAGTACCGGAAGTTTGTCCGAGCTGAATGGTTTCAGAGCAAAAGACAGCTTGTTAAGTGGCCCGGCAGGCGGGATGGTCGCAGCAACCAACACAGCAAAACTTCTTGGCTTTCCGAAAGTACTCACTTTTGATATGGGCGGAACCAGCACCGATGTAGCGAGGATCGACGGCCAGCCTGAATTAAAATATATTACTGAAATTGACGGAATCGAATTTCACAATCCAACGCTTGCCATCGAAACAGTCGCAGCAGGCGGCGGCTCAGTTTGCTGGTTTGACGGGTTTACGTTACAGGTTGGTCCTGAAAGTGCAGGCGCATCGCCTGGCCCCGCCTCTTATGGAGCTGGCGGCCCATTAACAATTACAGACGTAAATCTTCTGCTTGGAAAACTGGACCCCGCAAAATTTGGAATTCCTATTCGTCCGGAAGAAGCATTATCAGCACTTAAAAATCTTCAGACTTCCATTTTTGAAAAGACGGATAATTTACTTTCTGAGTCAGAAATCCTGATCGGTCTGGAAAGAATTGCTAATGAAAAAATGGCCGACGCAATTCGAAAAATTTCGGTTGCAAAAGGAATAAATCCTTCGGAGTATGCCTTGATTACATTTGGCGGCGCTGGTGGCTTACACAGTTGTCAACTGGCAGATTTACTGGAAATTGAAAGCGTAATTATCCCCTACGACGCGGGACTTTTCAGTGCGGTGGGTATTGGAGAAGCATTGATCAGTGCCCTTGTTTCCAAACAAATTATGCTTCCCTGGGAAAAGACAGAAAGTCAAATTGCAAAGTGGAAGGATGAGTTACTTGCAAACGCTGAAATTGAATTATCTGCACAGAAAATCACCGAATATGACATTGCATTTTTTACAGCATTCCTCCGTTTTGCAGGACAGGAAAATGCAGTCGAGATACCTTATGAAGAAGGCCAGACAATAGAAAATTTCAAGAAATCTTACATTACTCAATTCGGTTATTATCCCGAAAATTCAATTGTCGAACTTGAAAGTTTAAAACTTAAAGTCCAGGAAAAGACTGATGTTATTAGCTCAAAATCTATTTTAAATAAAGGAAAAGCCGTTGAGGCATTGCGGCAGGTTAAACCATTCTATAAATCTGAAAAGACAGAAATTGCAAGTCTGTATGAATGGGATATGCTAAGCTCAGGCGACGAGTTCGCTGGTCCGTCCATTCTGCTAAATAATACTTCCACTGCTTACATTCCCGCAGGCTGGAAACTGATTATTCAGGAAAATAAAGATGCAATTGCATTTAAAACAGAAAGGAAAAATATCCAATCGGAAGAATATAGCGATGAAGTTTCTTTACAACTTTTTACCAATCGTTTTAAAACCATTGCAGAGGAAATGGGCGTTCAATTGCAGCGAACTGCGTTTTCTGTCAATGTGAAAGAACGCCTCGATTTCTCCTGTGCACTGCTGGATGCTGATGGTGAATTGTTGGTTAATGCGCAGCATATTCCAGTGCATTTGGGCAGTATGGGTATCTGCGGAAGGCTCGTACGGGATGCAATCGCGATCGGACAGGGTGATGTTATTATCACAAATCATCCAAAATATGGCGGTTCTCACCTCCCGGATATCACATTAATTTCCGGTGTTTTTACCGATGAAAATGAGTGCCTGGGCTATGTAATTAATCGGGCGCATCACGCAGAAATTGGTGGAAAAACGCCAGGATCGATGCCGCCGGATGCCACATGTCTGGCCGAAGAAGGCGTTGTCATTCTTCCACAGTATTTAGTAAAAGAAGGAGTTTTTCAGTGGGAAGTTATTCATAAACTTTTCACCGAATGTGCGTATCCAACGCGCAATTTTCTATCCAACGAAGCCGATATCACAGCCGCTTTATCTGCGTTAAAAAAAGGCAGCGAACAGCTTCTGAAACTGGTTGATAATCATGGAATAGTAACGGTTAAAAAATATATGCATATGTTAAAAACCAGCGCAATTCAGCAGCTGGAAGATGCATTACAACCACTTGAAGGTAAAATATTCGAAGCCACAGAATTTCTTGATGACGATCACCGGATTCAGGTTAAAATTTCAATAGATCCGGAAAAGCAGATTTTTGATTTGACTGGAACGTCACCTGTGCATCCTAATAATCTGAACGCTAATATCTCGATTTTATACAGCGCAATTTTATATGTTTTAAGATTGCTTGTAAATAAAGAGATTCCGCTCAATGATGGATTAATGAAAAATGTACAAATCATTCTTCCTGATAACAGTTTCCTTCATCCCGATTTTTCCGACGATCCGCTCAAATGTCCGGCTGTTGTGGGAGGTAATACCGAAGTGAGTCAGCGGCTGGTCGATACGTTACTGAAGGCTTTTGGATTGGCGGCGTGCAGTCAGGGAACTATGAACAATTTTCTATTCGGCAACAAAAATTTCGGTTACTATGAAACCATTGGCGGCGGCGTTGGTGCAGGTTCGGGTTTCAAGGGAAGATCTGCCGTACACCAGCATATGACCAACACAAGAATCACCGATCCGGAGCAGCTGGAAAGGAAGTATCCGGTAAGACTGCTTGAATTCGGTATCCGAAAAAATTCAGGAGGAGATGGCCGGTTTGATGGCGGCGATGGAATTATCAGAAAGGTCGAATTTCTCGAAACCTTGCAAGTCACCATTTTAGGGCAGCATCGCAACTATGCACCTTATGGTTTGAATGGAGGACAAGACGGAAAACCCGGAAAACATACACTTACAAGCAATCACATTTCCACGCAACTTCCCGGCATATGCAGCCTGAAAGTGCAAAAAGGTGATATTCTAACGATCGAAACGCCCGGAGGGGGCGGATATGGCGTGTCTGAATAGAAATTAGATTAGTAACAAAACATAGAACAAGGTTAAACAAATAAACTCCATGCCCCTCTTTTAACCTTCGTGAAACTCTGTGTCCTAACCGAAACCAATGTCAACTTCAAAATCCTCAAAAGCGCTTTTAGGAGCAGCATTTTTAATGGCGACTTCGGCAGTCGGACCCGGTTTTCTTACACAAACAACTGTTTTCACAGAACAGCTGGCAACAAGTTTCGGCTTTATCATCCTGATTTCTGTGATCATTGATTTGTGTGTTCAATTCAATATCTGGCAAATCGTAACCGTTTCAGGAAAACACGCTCAGGATCTTGCTAACGTTCTTTTTCCTGGTTTAGGATACCTTCTCGCTTTCTTGATAGTGATCGGCGGACTTGCTTTCAACATAGGAAATGTAGCAGGCGCCGGTCTCGGAATTGAGGCTATGACAGGCGTTCCGGTAAAAACAGGAGCAGTGATCAGTGCATTGATGGCCGTTGGGATTTTTCTTTTTAAAGAAGCCGGAAAAGCGATGGACACTTTTTCTAAAATCCTTGGTTTGGTTATGATTGGACTGATTCTCTACATTGCTTTTACATCAAACCCTCCCTTTGCCGAGGCAATTCACCATACCTTTATTCCCGAAAAATTCAATGCAATTTCAACATTGACGCTGGTTGGAGGAACAGTAGGCGGTTATATTTCTTTCGCAGGTGCACACAGGCTATTAGATTCCGGATTTAAGGGGGAAGTTTCTTTGCCGCAGGTTAACAGAGGAGCAGCAACTGGTATTCTGGTCACGGCTGTGATCCGTTATTTTCTATTTCTCGCGACTTTGGGAATAATACTGACAGGCGCAACAGTCAACCCGGAAAATCCTACTGCGTCCGTTTTTGAAAATGCAGCTGGCCAGTTTGGACGACAAATGTTTGGTTTAATGATCTGGTCCGCAGCTATTACATCTGTAGTTGGTGCCGCCTATACTTCGATATCTTTTTTAAAATCCTTCCATCCTCTCGTGGAAAAATACCAGACCTATCTGACAATCATTTTTATTCTGATCTCGACAATCGTATTTTTAGTTGTTGGAAAACCTGTAAAAGTGCTGATTTTCGTAGGTACATTAAATGGGTTCGTCTTACCGATCGCACTCACAATATTATTAATCGCCAGTCGAAGATCCAGACTTATGGGAACCTACAAACATCCAGTTTTATTACAAATTGCCGGTTGGATGGTCGTTCTGGTTTTGCTGGGTTTAAGCATCAATTTGTTCTAAAAATTAGCTTAAAATAACTTGCGATCGCAGCTTGTCTTTTTGAGTTTAACCAGATAAAACAAACGGGACTTGTAAATCGCTTCGATGTTTTCCTCCGGCACGAAACCCTTTAATAACTCCGGGTCATCACCGAGAATATAGTCATAACAGAAATCCTTTTGTGCGTTTTTCAAAACCATAAATTCTTTTTTGTAATAGATATATTCCATTCTTCCCGGATTCTCTTTTCGGGTAGAAAGAGCACTCCAGTAATTATAGAATCCCAGTTCCTTTCTGAATAAAATACCTACATTTTTATTTTCTCCTTCTACATGGTCGAGCAAAGGTTTGACGTTGTAATAATTATCCAGGTGACTCAGAAAGTACATTTTCTCTTTGCTGGTAGAAAATATAGTTGCTGATTTATCGTCATCGTAGTAACCCAGTTTTTCAAGATCTTCAAAAATTTCTGTTCGTTCACTGTAACTCGGCCAGGCTTTTATGGGATGACAGCGGTCTTTTCCAGGAAATACGTAATAATCGCCAAGCTCTTTTTGATACATTGATTCCTGCAGACTGTCTGTTGCGCAGATTGCAACCGGGATATGTCCGAGCGCTTTTTTCGTAAAATATCCCATCGGTATAAGCGGCTTATTTGGATTTCCATACACAAAAACCGAGGACACAAGCAGCAACGGAATGACCAGATAAGAAATCCTGAATTTAAAAACTTCACAATAAATATAAGCCACTAAAATCCCGCCCATAGCAAAAAACGGCATATGCGTTCTTGTGCTCCAAAGCTGAAATTTCATCATAACACCAAATAAAATAAACCCAATTACTGCACTGAACCATACCCATTTGACCTTCCACTGATTTCTTACAAAAAACAAGGGTATACAAGCAAATGCCATCAGCCAGAGGTGAATTGTATTAGGCACCATGTCTTCATGTACAGAATATCGTACCGAAAACGGGTCTAATCGTAAGGCAATATCGTTTACATCGACGCCAATAAAATCATGAAAATCCCTGATTTTATTATCTACAAATTGATTAAATCCGTTATTGGGAAGTCCAAGGTGTAGTCCGATATTTTTTACAATGCCAGAAATTCCGAAGGCGACAGAATGCTTATCGACGGGAATTTTTTCCGAGAAAAATCGTGAGTCTGTCGGCGGACTCATGACGTTCCCAAACAATTCGTAATTCCGGTAAAAGAATGGAGCGAACGTTAAAACCATCAGCACAATGGACAAAACTAAAACTTTTATTGCATAAGAAAATCCATATTTTGTCAGTATGCGAATCGCGAAATAAAGCGTGAAAGGAATGCCAAAAATGAAGACGGTATATTTTGAAAATCCTCCAAAAGCAAGCGATAAAAGAAAAGCAACAAGCGTGAGAGGAGACTTATTTTCAAGCAGATCAAAACCCAAAAACACAAAAGTGATAAAGAAAAAACAGGCTACATAGTCAACCTGAGCACTTGTACTTTCAAAAATCCCTATCGGCAATGTCAATAGAAATGCAGCAGCCAGAAGTTGGCCGTCGGCTTTCATCCCCACCCTTTTTGCCAACAAACTGATCCCGCAGAGCGAGCCTAGAAACGCTCCGTACTGTACGAGACCGGCATACCCATCTGATCCTGAAAGCAGCACACTATCCAGCACTAAATATTCTGCGAACACATTCAAATAAAGCTGCTGAATATGCTGTGTTGGAAAATGATCAAGATTTCCATTTGTTACCCAGAAAAGAATCCTGTTCAAATGATAACTGTGAGCATCAAAATTATTGGGCGGCGGATAAACGGCAAGAAATAATAGTGGTAATACGAAAAACAACAATGCAACTATCGAGATTATTCTATTAGCCTTGCTTAACCCTTTGAGTTGAAAAACGTCTCTCAGAACACTCAGCCCGGAAAAACTAATTTTTCCTTTTGTATTCCAATAACCTATAAGTCCTGCCAGACCTAACACTTCTGCAAGCCAAAAAAGTAAAGCAGATGTGGCATTCAGCGCATTGAAGAATGAAAATGACTCATTGTAAATAAAAACAATAACACCATTTGCAATCAGGGAAAATATAAAGGATAAGCGAGCAGTCGTGTAAGAACCTTTGTGCGTCGATGTCAGGAAAAAGAGAACGAAAAATAATAAAACGGAAACCAGAGGTAGCAAAAATTCCATGAATTACCGGTTCAATCAGTGAGTATTTGTAAATCTATTGAATTAGGCTGCGAAAGATAGTCTAAATAGAACAAATTTTACATAAATGAGCTGTTAGAAAACAAAAGTATGAAAGCAGGATTGCTTTTCATCTTCTATTTATTTTCCGGTAAAATCTCTTTTAATATAGTTTTTGCAGATTAATGATAGAAATTAGGTGTCAGAGAATCCATTTTATAGCAAAAGTTGGTAATGACACCATCGTCTTCCGATCGAATTATATCTATCATCACCAACTTTTGAGAAGACTATATCAATGACATGCAGCTTATTAATCTGCTGTAACAATATCTTTTTTAGCGATCAGATAATAAACCGGGATCCCTAACAAAACAATGATCAGCCCCGGCCAGGTATATTCAGGTTTGAAGATGATAAGGAGCACACAAAATGCAATTCCCATTACAATATAAATAATTGGCAGAAATGGATATCCGAACGCTTTGTAAGGCCTGTCTGCGTTTGGTCTCTTTTTACGCAATATGAAAATCCCAATAATCGTAAGCATATAAAAAACAACTACGACGAAAGAAATCATATCCAGAAGATTACCATATTTTCCACTTAAGCTCCATAAGGAAGCAATCACGCACTGAATCCACAAGCCAAATTCCGGTACTGAATTTTTATTTAATTCTCCTACTTTTTTAAAGAACAAACCGTCTTTCGCCATTGAATAATATACCCTTGCACCTGACATAATCAATCCATTATTACAACCGAACGTTGAAACCATGATCATGATGGCAATAATGATCGTTCCCGAATTGCCAAAAATCACGTGCGATGCTGTTACCGCAACTCTGTCTTTATCGGCCGATGCAATTTCCGGTAACGATAAAACACCGGTATACATGACGTTTGTCAATACATAAATAACCGTCACGATGATCGTTCCCAAAGCAAGACTCAAACCAATATTACGTTGCGGATTTTTAATTTCCCCCGCAATGAAAGTTACATTATTCCAAGAATCACTACTGAAAATTGAACCAACCATGGAGGCGGCAATCGCGCCAAAGGCGGCGAAAGTTGTGTAAGACTCGATGCTTCCGTCGATATTAAGCTTGTGCAAATCCCACATGGTTGCAGAATCCCAGTTAATATTCCAGACTTCCGGTTTCATGAAAAGCAAACCAAAAACGATCAATCCCAGAAGACTGAGAAGTTTGGCAAGTGTAAAGGTCGTTTGAATTATTTTCCCGCTATTGACGCCACGTGTATTAATAAACGTAAGAAAAACGATGATGACGATCGATAATAACTGCGCCGGCGTTATCTGAAGAAATCCCAGATCAACTGCGACGAGATCTTCGCTGAAAACCGGGAGAAGATATGCTGTAAATTTTGCAAATGCCACAGCAACAGCCGCGATGGTGGCTGTTTGTATCACCATAAAAAAGCTCCAGCCGTAAAGAAAACTGATTAATGGGTTATAAGCTTCCTTCAGATAAACGTATTGTCCACCCGCTTTTGGAAACATCGCACTGAGTTCGCCGTAACTTAATGCCGCAGTCAGGGTCATGAAGCCTGTGATCAGCCACACGACCATAAGCCAGCCCACACTTCCTGTATTTCGGGTTATATCTGCGCTAACAATAAAAATCCCTGATCCGATCATACTGCCAGCTACAAGCATGGTGGCATCTACGAGGCCCAGGGATGGTTTAAATGAAGTATTTTCCGACGTACTTTCTTGTGACATATAAGGGTTAGGTTACTTAGTCATGCTTTTACCTCTGAAAGCTACAATATTATTTTAGAACTATAAAACTTCCTTTTCGTTTTAAAAAATCACTACAATAAAATTTGAATTAATACACTTTATCAGAATATTGTTTCTAGTCCAAAGCATATCAAAAAACTTTTCCTATACATCCAGCGATTGTACGATAATTTATTCCTTAACCACCTTAAAACACGATTAAGGAATAAATACAATCTTATCAATGGCTTATTTCCTCAGTAAGATTAGTTATAACGCTGTGGATCGTAGATTGAAATATCCAAAGATGTCGATTTACGGTCAGCAAGTTCCGCAACAACTTTGCCCGTCGCCGGGCCAAGACTAACGCCCATCATCCCATGCCCACCCGCTACGATCAGATTTTTCAATTTCCTGCTGTATCCAAGATAAGGCAAACCATCCGGAGAACACGGACGGAAACCATACCAGATATCTTTTACTTTCGGCAAATCTGTTGACAGATCAGCGTAATATTGAGGAATTGAATTAACGATTCCCTCCACCCTGTTCATGTTCACTTTGTCGTTTACCGGCGCAATTTCCATTGTTCCGCCAAACCGAACCTGCCCGTTCATAGGTGTTACCGCAACTCTTGCTTCAATCAAAAGCGATGGATGAATAATCTTATGTTCAGCATTGGGCTCCATAAAAGAATATCCTTTTCCAGGCATTACCGGAATCGATAATCCTGCCATTTTCGCCAGTTCAGGAAGCCAGGTTCCACCGGTCATGACAACCAGGTCACCTTCCACGTTTCCCTGACTTGTTTGTACCGCTTTGATCTCACCTTCGCGCACGTCAAAACCAGTCACATCACTGTTTGTTTTAATTTCACCACCGTTCTTTTTGATAAATTCAATCAGCTGGGGGATCAGTGCATTCGGGTATAAATGTGCGTCACAACGGTAATGAACAGCTCCGATGACATCAAGATTAGTATGTGGCTCCAATGCCTGAACTTGTTCTTTGCTCAAAATATCAACATCCAAACCAAGTTTTTGCGCATCTTTTCCAACATGAATTTCCTCTTCACCAGCCTTTTCAGTTTTGTAAAGCATCAGAATTCCTTTGTTTTCCAGGCCAAAATTAAAGCCCGATTCTTCCGAAAGGTCTTTATATAACTGACGACTCAATAAGTGGTAATCCCGTAAATAAGGAGCTGAATGTTCCACATGATTTGCCGTTGCGCTTTTCATAAATTTCAAACCCCAGGACATGAGTGAAAAATCCAGTGAAGGTTTTACATAAAAAGGGCTGCGACTGTTGAACATCCATTTTATTCCTTTCGAGATCATTCCAGGTGCTGCCAAGGGAATAAAATGACTGGGAACGATCATTCCGGCGTTGCCGTAAGAACAATTGTTGGTCATATCTCCCTTATCCAGAACTGTTACTTTCCACCCGTCTTTCAACAGATAATAAGCAGAAGCCAACCCCATAATCCCACCTCCGATAATGACAACTTTGCCTTTTTTTGCTTCCATAGCTTATTAGCTTTTAGCCGTTAGCATTTAGCTGTTGGCTTAGACGCTGGTTAATTCTTACAATTAATGTTATTTTTATTTTTATCAATTATGGCTTTGAGCTGTTAGTATTCAGCTGTTGGCTCAGTACTGACGATTCAAAGCGGAGCTAATCATTAACTGTCAATAGCCTACAGCTTATATTACTTGAAATCCATAAGCATACGGATCTTCGTCGTCGATGATGATGGTGTTATATCCTGTTACCATTGCCCATCCTTCAATTCCGGGAATGATCGCGGGTTTATCGCCGATAGTGACTTCATCTTCAACGGTTCCGATAAACTTGGATCCGATAATACTTTCATGAATGAACTGGTCGCCTTTTTTTAATTTACCCTTCGCATGCCATTGTGCCATACGTGCGGACGTACCCGTGCCGCAGGGCGATCTGTCGATTGCCTTATCTCCGTAGAAAACCGCGTTTCTGGCCGTTGACGTTGGATCAAGCACCGCACCTGCCCATAAGAAATGGCTCAGTCCGTTGATATGCTCGTTTTCAGGATGCACAAATGTATATTGTTCATTCATACGTTTCCGGCAAACACGGCTCCAACTGATCAATTGATCAGCCGTATAATTTTCCAGCCCTTTGAAATTTTCCTGCGGGTCTACAATGGCATAAAAGTTACCGCCGTAAGAAACATCAACTGTCAACGTACCTAAATCAGGACATTCAACCGTTAATTTTTCAGCCGCTAAAAAGGATTTGATATTAACCAGCTTCACCGATTTCACTTTCTTTCCTTCCTGTACATATTCCACCAAAACTAGCCCGGCAGGTGTTTCAAGACGAAGTTTACCCGGCACTTTTGGAGTTACCAAACCTTCTTCAATAGCGATCGTAACCGTACCAATTGTTCCATGACCGCACATAGGCAGACAACCGCTGGTTTCGATATACAAAACACCAATATCATTTTCAGGATCGACTGGCGGATACAGTATGCTTCCGCTCATCATATCATGACCGCGAGGTTCAAACATCAATCCTTTTCTAATCCAGTCAAATTCCTTCAAAAAATGAAGCCTGCGCTCCATCATACTGTTACCTTCCAATAACGGTCCGCCACCGGCGACAACCCTGACCGGGTTGCCGCACGTATGGGCATCTATACAGAAAAAAGTCTTACGCATTATTTAGCTTTTAGCTTTTAGCTTTTAGCAACTGGCTTTTAGCTCCGTTTGCTATTGTAAATTGTTGGAGAAGCGATTCTTACAGCGCCTCTTTTGTTCTTTCATTGTTAACTGTCCGCCAGATATTCAACGGATTACTGTTTTTCAATTCGTCCGGAAGAAATTCATCCGGCCAGTTTTGAAAGCTCAACGGTCTTACAAAACGCTTGATCGAATCTGATCCTACCGAAGTATAAGCTCCGTTGCTTGAAGACGGGAAAGGTCCGCCGTGATGCATCGACTTGCAAACTTCAACGCCTGTCGGAAAGTTATTAAATAAGATACGACCACATTTTGTCTGTAGAATAGATAGTGTTTCCTCGTTCGCAGCCAGATCTTCGTTTGTTGCAAAAAGAGATACAGTCAACTGGCCTTCCAGCTTTTCTGTAACTGCTAATAATTCTGACGCATCCTTGCATTGAACGATTAACGCGAACGGCCCGAAAACTTCATGCAACAACGCAGGATTAACTAATAGTTCAACACCGGCTACCGTTGCGACAGTTGGTAAACCCTGTCCTTTTGTCGCTTTCTTAGCCGAAACGGCAAGCACTTCAACGCCTGATTGCCCGATAACTTTCTCGCGACTTTCGGCATATCCAGTTGCAATTTTCTCGTTAAGCATAGAAGAAGGAGCGATTCCTGCGATTTCCTGCTTCAATGCTTCTATAAACTGATTAAGATCCTCACCCGCCACACCGATTACTAATCCCGGATTAGTACAAAATTGCCCAACTCCCAACGTTAGAGATCCGGCATATTGTTTTGCCAATTCCTGTGGCGCTGATTTAAGTTTATCTGGTAAAAGATATAGTGGATTAACGCTTCCCATTTCGGCAAAAACCGGTATCGGCTCCTGACGTTGGTTAGCAATATCCATCAATGCTTTTCCTCCGCGATAAGAACCTGTAAAACCAACAGCTTTCATTAAAGGATGGCTTACAAGTTGCTGACCCGTTTCAAAAGTAGAACTATATACGTGTGCAAATGTTCCTTCCGGCATACCACTTTTTTCAACAGCGCGTAAAATTGCATCGGCCATAATACCCGATGTTTTCGGATGTCCCTCATGAGCTTTCACGATAACCGGACAACCTGCTGCAATTGCACTTGCGGTATCTCCACCTGCTGTTGAAAATGCAAACGGAAAATTACTTGCGCCAAAAACTGCAACAGGACCTAACGGCACGGCTGTTTTTCTAATATCGGGTTTTGGCGGCGTGCGTTCTGCATTTGCGGTATCGATGCTCGCGTCCAGCGAATCACCTCTTTCCACGGCATCTGCATAACTTCTCCATTGAAAAATTGTTCTCCCTTTTTCTCCAACCAGGCGACCTTCCGGAAGATGAGATTCTTCCATCGCGGTCTGGATAAGTTCCGGACCAAGTGCCTCGATTTCATCAGCCACGACGCGCATGAAAGCGATACGTTTTTGAAGTGGGAAGTTTTTACTAGTCAAAAAAGCCTCCTGGGCTTTTTGAACAATACTATCTAATTCTTCTTTTGAAATATCCATAATTGGGCCTTTTAGCGATTCGCTATTAGCGTTTATAATGTTGGTTGGTTTCCAAAAGCTTTATATAAGCTTCCTGTTTACGGCAAAGTATATTCTTTGGTTACCATAAACAGGAAAGCACTTTTGGTCAAAGTTATAATTCAACCAGAACAACAAAATTATGCAACGGATGAGTCCACTGTCAAATTTAAATAATCTGACAAAACAGGCTGAGTTTCGATCGCCTTATTGATAATTGCCAATACTTTTTCTCTTTCCGCACCTTCCAAAACTAATCTTGGAGCTCTTACATATTCCGATCCGATTCCGGCAAGTGTTGCAGCTAATTTAATATTCTGAACAAGTTTAGGATGAATATCCAATTCTAAAAGAGGGAGATACCATCTGTAAACGGCAAGTGCTTCTTTATATTGACCTGCTTTCACGAAGTTGAAAATAGCAACTGTTTCTTTCGGAAAAGCATCTACCAGACCACCAACAATACCGTCAGCGCCTAGCATTACTTCTTCCATAATCAAGGTATCAACACCACAGAAAACTTTGAAACGATCACCGAAGCGGTTAAAAATTCGTGTCACATTACTCACGTCACGCGTAGATTCTTTGATCGCCTGAATGTTTGGATAAGCAGACAATTGCTCAAACATATCCAAAGTCACTTCGATTTTATAATCAACCGGATTGTTATAGATCATTAAGGACAACGATGTGCTTTTCGCAATTGTCGTGAAATAAACAACCGTTTCCTGATCGTCAGCTTTGTAACGCATCGGAGGCAAAACCATTAATCCGTCTGCACCGATCTCTTCCGCTTTTTTAGCAATTTCAACAGCAACCGCTGTTGATTGCTCCGCGATACACAAAACCACAGGCATATCCGCAGGAAGTGATTTCTTTGCAAATTTTACCAGCTCGTATTTTTCTTCTGACGTCAACGTGCTTGCTTCTCCTAGAGATCCTGCAACGATGATGCCGGTAATTCCAGCTTCAACCTGTGCCGCAAGATTTTTTCCAAACATGTCAAAATCAATCGTGTCGTCAGATTTAAACGGAGTAACTAATGCAGGAAATACGCCCTGCCATGATGCCTTGTCCATGATATATGTTTAAATAAAATTTAAGAATCTGAATTTTTACAAAGGTAAATGGTCGGTAGCCCGCAAACATTTCAGGTATTAATCAATAATAAACATATTTTAACATAAATGCAGTTGACTTGCTGTTCTAAAACAACAAATCAACTGCAAAAGGCATTTTCACCAATTATATATTGGTTTTACTTTTCAAATACAATAAATGATTTCGAAGTTTATTTTATTATCCAATTACCGATAATCAGGATTTGTTTTCAATAAAGACCACTTGCGCACGATCTGCCTTTCGGACTTTTTTCACAAAATCGATCCATTTGGGATAGTCGGCGGCGGTATAGCGTCCGCCTTTGATCATTATTTTTCTGGAATAAACGAGTTTACTATTTTCAAAGGCAGACTTAACTTCATAAGAACCGAAAGTAGATTCAAATTTAAACATCGGCAGCGATGACTCGGGTTTCATTAAAGTCGGAATGTCAAATGTAACTGTATCCGAATCTGTCAAATTATAATCCGTAACCGGCAGGTAAAAATCACCTTTGTGCTCAGATGTATTTGATGGAAGTTCCAATGAACGGGTTAACAAATTCGGTTTGACAAATAACCGTGCACCAGTACGCGTTGCACAATTTCTGACCGTGATATCCAGTCTCTCTGAAATAACCGACGCTATATCTTTTCCTTTTTCGTACTCAATTTTTTCCAGCTCAATATTCGGTAGTTCCAGATTGCTTAAAAGCCATTTTTTTTGCTCTTCCTCGGTGTAATTATTCAGAAGTTTATCCCGGCTCTCCTGTTGTATACCTGCGTAACTTGTCCGGACGCGCAGATGCCCCATTCCGTTTTCTTCCATTCTGACAGTGGTGCTACGATTACGTGTGTTCTGAGACGCGTCATAATGGGGTGTGTTAACGAGTTTGCCACCATCAGCCATGACCAGCAATGCTTGTCGGTTCCCGGTAAATGAACCCATAAAATTGGCGGAAGTTGTTTGGCTTGTACATTCCAGCCACATGGTATCCTTTGGAAGAACTACGCAGGCAATGACATGATTGAATTGACTACTTGGGAAGTCGAAATTCATTGCAGCACCGTCGCCGGCTTTTATTAGAGCGGCGTAGGAAGTAATACCGGCCTGTTTCAAAGAAGCGATCATAAAGTTTGTTAATGCTTTGCAATCACCGTAACCTTTCGTAGCGACCGTATTTGCATCGATCGTTTGCCACCCACCGATCCCAAGCTGGATGCTTACGTAACGCGTTCTTGACTGCATCCATTTGTAGAGCAGTAATACTTTTTCTCGATCATTTTTGGATTCCTTGACTAATGATTTTATTTCCGCAACGGTAGCAGCAGGCAGCGCATCACGGTCTTTATTAAGGATATAATAGAATTTGCTCATATCCTCCCAACGGTTGAAATTTCCGGAATATTCCTGGATCTCAAAGTCAGAGGGCGCGGTTAAGACCATTGGAAAAAATTCATTATCAGGCAATGGATAAGACTCCGCCTGGGCCGCAGTCTTGTCTTTTAAATTCCATTGATACAAAGGCAAACCATCGCTTGCGGCCGTTTTAGTCAAGAGCGGAGCTCCATTATATTCCTTATATCGAAAATTAAATCCAGCTGGCGTTTTAATTTTGAAACCTGAATATTCAATTGATGTATTTACCCTTCTAAATGGATTCCATTTCGGATAAAACATCATATTTCTATCTCTTGTCTCGTAGCTAAACTCAATGGTATAAGGATAAGAAAAACTTTTTTTACCAAAATCTACTACTTTAATACGAGCATCGGAGATTTCATCACCGGCGATACCATATCCAAAATCTTTAATATCTGCGCTTTTCAGTTTTTTAATCGCCTTACCGTTCGAGTCATAAACTGTGCCAGAGATGTCGGTAATTTTGGTAAACTTATCATATGCGACATACATTTGGGTATGCTCATCTTCTCCTTTTTCATTGAGTATTGTCACAATAAAGCGATGATGAAGTTTTGCTTCACTTTTTGACAGGATTTTAAAATAATCTTCTTCGACACGGATTACAGCATTAGCATTTTTAATCAAATCAGGATTAATTTTCTGAAAGTTAAAATCACTTTGTCCTTTGACCTGAGAGAAATACCCAGGCAAGCAAATTAATACAAACCCGAGGCACTTCAACCGGTTCAACAATTTGTTTCTGTTCATTGTCTGGCTTGATTATTTCTTTTTCTTTATGACAAGGGACTGCGTATGCTTTTGAATAATACGGTCGTAAAACTCACGAAGAATATCATATTCTTCGGCAGAAAACCTGGCCTTATTAACCATGATAACACTATTAACACTGATCACGTTTTCTGTCTGTTTCACCTGGTAAGCAAATCGACCTGCTTTTTCCGGCAGCGATATAATTTCCATTTTCGGAGCTTCTTCTAATGCATAACCCTCAGGAAGTTTATAGTTGGCAATTACAGAGGATGAGTATCCGCTCGTGAGATCAACTGGATAAATTCTTTTAGATGCTTTGAAAGGGTTTTCGTTAACTCGGCCAACCAGGAGAGGATTGAAATAAAATATATCCACGTTTGTATCATCCCGATCAAGCTGAAAGTTACATTTCACTTCGACCGCTTCAACTAATTTTTCGTTTTTGTTCAAAATTTTAATATTATCAATTTCCCATTCAGGAAACCGCTTTTTAAGTTCGTCCGGGTACGCATTTTCTGATTCTGAAAGATATTTATCCCGCCATCTTAGCGCCTCATATCCTGCAAGAGACATCATATAGTTTCCTTTTAGTGTCCCATCGGCAGGTGAGATCTCAGCATCGATCATTTCAAATTTTGAGAGCCCGATTTTTGACGTCAAATCCACAAAGTATCCTACACCTTGGGCGGGTATTACTCTTCCAATTCCGTTAATTGCATGTTCAGGCAAGACTCCCGGGTATGCGTTTCGTTGGGTTGCATCCAGTAAAAATTTCTTTTCTCCGATTTTAACATGACTAATTACATAATTAAACCCTTCCAGAAGAGGAATAGATTCGTAAATCTGGCCGTTCGCACGTGTACTTGTTACGACAGGGTCACAAGCCAGGTCGAGTTCACGAAGCAAACAGGTTAACATCAAGTTGATATCGCTGGCATTTCCCTTTTTATTATCGTAAGCTTTTTTAAGACCTTCTTTTGATCCGACACCGCCCGTGCCATCCCATTTCATGTATTGCTGTACAAAGGCATAAGCTAATTGCATTTTCTCAATTGGGTCATTTGTTTTGCGATTGATTTCCTCTCTTATTTCTTTGATAAAGGTATATCGCTTTAATTGACCTCCGAAGCCATTGATCGTCAAAAGTGTTTTATCCACATCTTCCCAGTTGTGAGAGTAAGTTTGACTTATTTCTCCCGGAAAACTAACACTTGACAATTCAAAACTTACTCTTGAAAGATAATCCATCGGCGTAGTTATGAAGGATTCTTTGGAAAACGCAGGAGCATTTTTCATCACAAACCTATAAGCCGTAGCTCTACCGTCAAGATGGGCATGCCCGGCATTAATAGAAACCATTTCTTTGTCGCTAATATGAAGCGGTACGTACCCTGCCATCGAGATTTTATAGTAAAGCGAATTAGGAATAGTAATTTTGTATTCGCTCCATTTAAAAGGGATACTTCCCTGGAAAGTCCATGTGTCCGGCTTATCCTGAAATTGTAAAGGGGTAACCTTAGTATAACAATATTCAATTACAGAGCCTTTCCTTACATTTTGTAAGTTGAACTTGCAGCTCCAATATTTCTCTGAAACTTTTTCACGTACAACCGACTTTTTGGTGAGCGGCACAGTTTCAATGTTGCCATTTACCATGTTATAGGTGTAAGCGGAAATTTCGGAGATGGATTCATCATTTTTGTAATTATTTGAATTGCCATAAGGAATAGATACCGAAGCCCGATCAAGCCCCGATTCTTTCAGAATTTTTATTCTGGTCCAGTATTTCATTGTCATTACAATCCCTATTCGTTCGATGTACTTGAAATTGACTTCGCCGTAATCGTAAAGCAAGACCGCTTCTGCCGTGCTGTCCTCTGAATCCTTAACCATTTCAACTGAGGCGCGGTCAATCAGACCAAGTTTAGGCTTAAAATCATCTTGGCCAAAAGCGTTTTGACATTTAAAAAAGCAGGTATAAACAATTAAAAGGCACATAAAAGCCTTTATCCCCGAAAGAGCCGGGGCGGTGACTTTGAATTTTATATGTATCATCTGATAAGAGGTGGTAATTTTAACGCATTATGCAACGTATTTTTTAAAAATAAAAATATCAGGTGTCAATATTTTTACATACGGTTACATAAGCATCTTAATTTTCCCCAAACGGATTTAAATCATTAATTTTGATGTTAATATTCCTAATCAACCCCAATTCCATTAAACATTAACATTCGTATGTCTGCTTCAGTTAATGAAAATCCATTGCGCGTCCTCGTTGTCGGCTGTGGTAATATGGGCGCATCCCATGCAATTGCTTACCAGTTATCAGACGGTTTCCAGATCTGCGGAATCGTATCTACCGGCAAAAGCAAGGAAGTCTTGAATGAAAAACTTGGCGGCGGTTATGCGCTATATAGCGATTATGAAACTGCACTGAGTGAAACACAGCCGGATGCTGTTTGTATTTCTACCTATCCTGATACCCACGAGGCATTTGCAATTGCCGCATTGGAGGCGGGAGCTCATGTATTTATAGAAAAACCTTTGGCTGCTTCAGTTGAAGGCGCCAGAAGAGTTGTGGCTGCTGCAAAAGAAGCTGGTAAAAAAGTAGTTGTTGGCTACATCCTTCGTCATCATCCATCATGGGAGCGTTTTGTTCAGGAAGCTCAAAATATTGGCAAACCGTTGGTTATGCGTATGAACCTTAACCAGCAAAGCCATGGCTATATGTGGACTGTCCACCGTAATCTGATGAAGAGCCTGAGCCCGATCGTTGATTGTGGTGTGCATTATATTGATGTTATGTGTCAGATGACACGCTCAAAACCAATTCGTGTAAATGCGATCGGAGCACGTTTGACAGAAGATATTCCGGCAGGAAATTATAACTACGGGCAGCTTCAGATTTGGTTTGAAGACGGTTCTGTTGGTTGGTATGAAGCGGGCTGGGGACCAATGATCAGTGAAACTGCGTTTTTTGTTAAAGATGTGATCGGACCAAAAGGTTCTGTTTCCATTGTTGCAAAAGATGCCGGCGGAACAGGAAAATCGTCATCCGTTGAGGCTCACACCAAAACAGAATCGATCCGTGTGCATCATGCTGCTTTAAATGAAAACGATGAATTTGTCCAGGAGGATTCATGGATAAATCTGGAAGACGAGCCTGATCACCAGGAATTGTGTAATCGTGAACAAGCCTATTTCCTCAAAGCTGTAAAAGAAGACCTTGATCTTACCGACCATCTTGAAGATGCAGTTACAAGTTTGCAAATCGCTTTTGCTTGTGATGAATCAGTTCGTAACGGTGGCGTGGTTATTGATCTGGTATAAGACGACAGAAAATATTTTTCTACAAAAAAACGGGTGTCAAAATTGACACCCGTTTTTTTGTTTCGTCGCGATTAATCGAAGGTCATGGCGGTATATCAACCTCGAAAAAAAAATTCCGGGAAAAATTTATCCTTTTATAAGATTATTAAAACAGATTTAATTTTTTAATAACGCTTCCTGAATTCTTAGCCAAATCCTAATCCCAATTATGTCTAGCTGCTGAGCAAACGTATATTGAAAAAACAGCTCCGCACCTTATAATTAATTTGATAGCCAGTACAATACTATTTTGCTTTTCTGCTAAAAGTCAAAAATTCAAGTTTTTTAACAATTAATTTATACACCATAAATAATCATCGGTTACATATAAATTTTGTGCGCTAATATTTTTTTGCAAACGTTTGCAATGGCTTTTTAATGTTAATATTAAAATTCTATTTAATTATTATATTTATTTATTATAATATTGCCTCTTCTAATTAAAACTTTAAAATAAGTATTGTTAAAATTATACTTCCCTATCCTGATAAACAGCTGTAAAATCTATGAGCGCAAATAGAATTCAGTTTATCGAATTTAACGATGAGGAACTCTTCTCAGAAATCAAACTGGACAATCACCAGGCTTTTGAAGAATTATACCGCAGATACTTTTACAGACTTCTTAACGATGCCTATAAACGTCTTCGTGACAGGGATCAGGCAGAAGAACTGGTACAAGAGCTATTTGTAGGTTTATGGTCGAAAAGACATCAAATTTTGATTGCTAAAACGTTTGATGCGTATTTTCATACCTCTCTCCGCAATGCTGTTATCTCGTTTTTTCGTAAGAATAATAAAGTTGCCGGATATCCCGCAGACTATATTGAACAGGAAGCGGGCCAAGTGACTTACGAAGAGATTGCCTACAACGACTTGAAAACTGCTTACGATCGCAGTGTTCTGGATCTCCCTGAAAAATGCCGTAATGCTTATGAATTATTCGAAAGCGGCTTATCGATTCAGGAAATTGCGACTGAGACCAACGTTTCGCCTAAAACGATCGAAAGTCATCTGTTGAAAGCTAGAAACACGATCCGTTTACAACTCCGTGAATACTCTGTGGCTTTCGCTTCAATTATTTTGACTGTCTTTGGGCAGTCTGTCGACTTCATTTAGCTTCCAATATTATCAAATAAAAAAATTTAACTTTTTTTTAGGATTCAACTAAGGTATTTGAATCACTCGTGCGTCCTAGTAACAGATATCTCATTTTTGTATTAATTCGATTTATTATTATCCAAAACGAATACTTCATGAAGACACCTGTATCACCCGGACTATTGGATAAATATTTGAACGGTACCTGCACACCAAAAGAGCGTGAAGAAGTAGAAAACTGGTATCAGTCGTTTGAAAGTTCACCGGAGATAAATACGCTGTTCCCGGAATCTAAAAGTGAAGAGTATTCTAAATCCGTTCTGGAAAAAATCAAGAATAAAATAAAACTAAGAGATCTCGAAGATAAAAAAAGCGGGAAGTTCCAGATCGGCAAGCAGGCATACTGGTATCTGGCAGCTTCGATCCTGATAAGCACAGGTGTGTGGACTTTTTCTCTCTAGGCCGGTTCATCACCAGCACCTACGGCGCATTTCAACTTAGCTAATACAGTCCATTTTAATAATCTAAATTAAATCAATTTATGAAAGAAAAAACCCTGACTACTTTTTTAGGCTGTTATCAACGATCACTGGCCCTTCACGTTTACAAACATTTATGCGCATAGGCTATACATTACATTTTCATAATTAAAGCAACCAACTGTATGAAAAGGAATATTACCAGAAACAGCAAAACTCTTAAAGGAGCGATGCAAAAAACAGTCTTAGTGGCCCTCGCGCTGTCATGTTCTTTTGGAACATATGCAAACGGGAACATTGAGAAGATATCTGCAAAATCTAACAATACGAATCTGTCGGGTTTGAAAACCGCCGACAGAACAATTAAAGGGAAAGTTACTGATAAAGAAAAAGGTGAAGGCCTTCCTGGGGTTAACGTCGTTATCAAAGGAACCAGCACTGGTACAACAACAGACGGAACTGGTGCATACACACTTTCCGTACCTGAAAGCGGAGCTATTCTGGTTTTCTCTTTCGTAGGTTATGTTAGCCAGGAACTTCCGGTGGGAAATCGCTCGGTACTTGACGTGGCGATCGAATCAGATACAAAAGCATTGAGCGAGGTGGTGGTTATCGGTTACGGTACTGCACGGAAATCAGATTTAACAGGTGCTGTGGGATCTGTTAAAGAAGAACAATTGAAAGAACGCCCCGCTCCTTCGTTGAACCAGGCTTTGCAGGGTAAAGTGTCAGGGGTTCAGGTGAACGTAAACTCAGGACGTCCTGGCGGGAGAAGTAACGTACGTATTCGTGGATTCAGCTCAATCAACTCTTCCAACAATCCATTGTATGTTGTTGATGGAGTAATGCTTCCTCAGGGAACTCAAAACCAGTACTCTTCTGCAATTGACTACATCAACCCTAACGATATCGTTTCTGTTGAAGTATTGAAAGATGCATCTTCTACTGCAATTTACGGTGCAAGAGGTGCCAATGGGGTTATCCTTGTTACAACTAAAAAAGGAAGATCAGGTGAAGGTGTCGTTACTTACAATGTAGACGTTAGTGTGCCTACAATCGGCCCGAAAAGACCACACGTACTGAATGCACAGCAATATCTTGATGTGGAAGATCTTGCTTACGCAAACATTGCAAAATTTGACCCGGCTGGCTGGGCATCAGGAAAATATGCGAATTTAAATCCTCAGACGCGCAGAAGAGATTTTTCAGTAACGCATCCTGACGTATTTACTTTGGCTGCTGACGGCAGTTACAAACCTAACTACGATACAGACTGGTTTAAAGAAGCAACACAAAATAAAGTTTCTCAGAATCATCAGCTTGGTTTCAGTGGCGGAAATGAAAAAACTACTTATGCCTTGTCACTTGGCTACCGTGATGATCAGGGTTTGCTGAAGGAATCTTATCTGAAACGTTATTCAACTCGTTTCAGCATTGACGATCAGGTGAAAAAATGGTTGAAAATCGGAGCAACTTTGAGCTATAACAACCAAAGCGAAAACCTCGTCGATATCAACGACGCAGTTCCTCGTCAGATGGTTGAAGATTTTCCATTCCTTCCGGTAAGATATCCTGACGGAACTTTTGCCAACAACCGTGATTACCCTCAGGCGGAAGGTTCATTCAGTTCAATCCACAGATTATCAGGACGTAAATATATCGTTAACACCGCTACTACATTGGGTAGCTTGTATGGTAACCTTACACTTGCAAAAGGTTTGGAATTACGTTCAGTACTGGGGATCAACGTGATCAATCAAGAAGTTAATGAGTCTCAGACGCGTACGCTTGCAATCTCAGAATTTGGTACTGCAAGAAAATCGAACAGAAAAGAAACATTCTGGTCATGGGAAAACTATTTGACTTATAACAAAACATTTGGTATCCACGCGTTAAACGCACTTGCCGGGATATCTTGGCAGAAAACAAGTATCGCGACAACAGGTGTAGCTTCTCAAAACTTTTCTACCGATTATTTCGGATTTAATAACCTGGGTGCGGGTGCCAATCGCCCTTCTGGCGATCCTTATGTTTCAGGTGCTTCAAGCTTTGCGTTCAACTCTTACTTCGGACGTGTAAACTATACCTTACTTGACAAATACCTTGTTACTTTCACTGGACGTGCGGATGGATCCTCTAAATTCGGGGACAACCATAAATTCGCATTTTTCCCTTCTGCGGCCTTGGCGTGGAAAGTGTCTGACGAAGAATTCCTGAAAGGCAATTCAATTATTTCAAACCTGAAAGTTCGTACAAGTTACGGTGTGACGGGTAACTCTGAAATTCCTCCGTACTCGTCTTTATCACTGCTAAGTTCTACTTACGCAACGGTTTACGGTGATACCCGCGCTAACGGTACAGGTATTAACAGATTATCTAACCCTGATTTGAAATGGGAAAAAACAGCGCAGACAGATGCAGGTCTTGAAATCAGCTTCTTGAAAGGAAGAATTTCGGTTGAAGCAGATTACTATTACAGAAAAACCACTGACATGCTTTTGGATGCACCGGTACCACGTTCAAGCGGTTATGCTGTGATCAGAAAGAACATTGGTTCTATGCAGAACAAAGGATTTGAATTTACTTTGAACACAACGAACATTGAAAGAGGTGATTTCACATGGAATTCAAGCTTTAATGTCTCTTTGAACAGAAACAAAGTGCTTTCATTAGCAACACCTTCGGATATCTTCGGAGTGGGCGGCCCTAACTTTACGAACCAGACAGGTATCATCCGTATCGGTGAGCCGGTTGGATCATTCTGGGGACTTATCCGTGAAGGTACGTGGAGCGAAGCGGAAAGAGATCAGGCTGCTAAATTTACCAGCTACCGTAATAACTTGACAATGCTTCCTGGTGATATTAAATACAAAGATATCAACGGTGACGGCGCCATTACTGATGCTGACCGTACGATCATCGGAAATGGTAGTCCAAAAGCATGGGGTACTTTCTCAAACACAGTTCGCTTCAAAAACTTTGATCTTACTTTTGATGTGCAATATTCTTATGGTAACGACGTAATGGATATGACGCTTCACCCAAGTGAAGACCGCGTTTCTATTGCAAACAGCTATACCAGTGTTTTGAACGCATGGACACCGACAAACCAAAATACACCTGTTGCGCAAATTCGTGAAACAAGAGCTGGTTATGTAACAAACGTAGATTCACACTGGATTTTTGACGGATCATTCCTTCGCGGAAGAAACCTTCTATTGGGTTATAACATCCCGTCGGAAGTGATCAGCAAACTTAAACTTAGCAAGTTGAGAGTATATGTTTCTGCACAGAACTTCTTTTTGTTAACGAAATATCCGCACGGAGATCCGGAAGTTACACCTACTAACGGTGATCAAAACAGTAATGTTTTCTCACAAGGTATGATCTGGCACGGCTATCCAAAACCAACTACTTACATGGCGGGTTTACAGATCGCATTTTAACAAGCCAATTAATTTATCTTAATAAATAACATTGATTATGAAGTTATATAGTTTAAAAAATGTAGCCAAGGTATTGCTCTGCGGATCCATTTTACTTGGCCCGACAAGCTGCTCCGACTTCCTGGACGAAAAAGATCCATCTAACTTAACGCCGGAAAGTTTTTACACAATTCCCGATCACGCAGAAGCTGCCGTAGCTGCCATTTATGACAGAATGCGCTTTTATGGCGAAAGTGCAGGTATCTTCTCTGCTAACTGGCAAATGCTGGAAGCTGTGACAGGAACCGCAACAACGGAGACAGGTCAGAATTCAGATTTGAATAACTTGTATTCGCTTACTTATGACGGAAATACAGCCCATATCAATAACTGGTATAACGGTCTGTACAGAGTCATTGCCAATGCAAACCTTGCTCTGGAAAAGATTCCTACTATTCCTTTCCTGGCTCCGGCAACAGAGGCCCAGAAAACGAAATTGATCGGAGAAGCTCGTTTTCTTCGTGCATGGGCTTATTTCTATGCGGTTAGACTTTGGGGAGATGTTCCATTGGTAACTAAACCTCAGACTATTGAATCTGAAGATTTCATGCCATCCCGTGCACCGCAGGAAGAAATTTACAAGCTGATCGTTGAAGATTTGCAGGCTGCTGAAGCTGCCGGCCTTCCAATGACGGATGTAAACGGACGTGCTACGACTATTGCTGCTAAATCATTGCTATCGAAGGTATACCTTACCATGGCTGGTTTCCCGCTTAGCAAAGGTGCTACGCACTATAAACTTGCAGCTGACAAGGCTTTGGAGGTTATCAATTATTCGAAAGCAAATCCAGCAGTACTCAATCTGTTTGATACTTATAAGCAAGTTCATACAGAAAGTCTGAAAAATCGTGTGGAGCATATTTTTATGATTCAATACAACGTTTCGGTAGCGGGCAATCCATTGGGAGATTACTATCCAAACTTCAAGCCTGTTACGTATTCAGGTCCTGGCGGAACAGGAAGTACAGTGCCAACACTTTCTTTCTACAATTCATATGAAACAGGAGATCTTCGTACAGTTGATCAGGAAGGCTGGTTTTATACTACTTACTTCACCAATGGTAATGGTGCAAGATTTAGCTTGGGCGCTCCATACGTTTTCAAACATTTTAACCAAACTGCCAATGGTTCGGAAGGCGTTGCAGGTACACGTAATAATAACCTGAACATTCCCCTGATTCGCTACGCAGAAGTTCTTTTGATCTTTGCAGAAGCGCAAAACGAATTAGGAGCACCAACGCAGGAAGCATATGACGCCTACAAAAAAGTTCATGACCGTTCTAAACTGACAACACCAGGTTTGGGAACTTTCAGCCAATCTACCTTCCGCGATGCTGTTTTGAGGGAGCGTTGGTATGAATTCGCTTACGAAGGAATTACCTGGTTCGACATGGTTCGTCTTCGTAAAGTTTTCAACGAAAAAACAAAAGGATTTGATGCTTTCGTTGGTCACCTTAACCTTAACGTAGGCTCAGGAGTAGCTTTGCAAGCTAAACACTTGTTGTTCCCACTAGGTATTCAGGAAATGAAAAATAACCCGAATCTGACTCCTCAGAACCCAGGTTATAACTAATAAAAATCTGAACTTTATTAAGCCAGCTCACTAGCATAAAGCTAAGAGCTGGCTTTTTTATTTTATCTTTAACCAACTTTACAGCCAGAATTTCCACTCCTGAAATTCAGTAAGCTCTTGAATAATAAACCAGCACACAATGACGGAATTTGTTTTGCATTACAACAACCGGCTTTTTATTAATCTCATTTGCCGGAATCTGCTCTTCACTTTTTTGATTTTTTTCAGTTGTTATTCCGGTCTTCGTGCTCAACTGGTTATTACAAGTCCAAGCAACAATCAAGTTTTACAAAGAGATAGATCTGGCTTGGCAGACATTGCGTTTACCGCAAATGCTTATTTTCCTTACGAATCCATTGAAGCCAGACTGATACCTGTACAAGGAAATATTGCTGAAATCAAATCCTTTTCATTTTCCAAAAATCAGATTAGTCAGGGATTCCTTACCGCCACATTTGAAGCAAAAACAGGCTGGTATGAATTGCAGTTAACAGGTTATGCAGCAAATGGTATGGTTGATGTTTCGGCAATTTCCCGGGTTGGTGTAGGAGAAGTTTTTTTGGTAGCCGGAAATTCAAATGCGATGGGATTGCCGGGTCTAGGCTCTAAAAATTCTTCTGATCAGGTCGTTTCTTTCAACGCAATTAATAAATTCCTGAATACTGACAATATCACTGTCGCACCGGATGAGCCAATGCAAGCACCGGAATTTGCGCCTGTTAAATCAAAAGACTACATTTTTCCATCAGGCGAAACTTCCTGGTACTGGGCCGAACTTGGGGATATGCTCAATAAAAAATTCAATACTCCGGTTCTCTTTTTGAATTCTGCCTGGGCTGCGGCAAATTCAGAAAATTATCGCGACGGTGCTTTGGGCAAAGATGCTTTTAATGTATATGTTGGAAAATTCTGGCCTAATCGTCAGCCATATACCAATATCGTAAACACGGTCCGGTACCTGAATTCTTCGCTCGGATTACGTGCAATTCTTTGGTCTCATGGCGAAAATGACGCTCAGCAGGGAGTGACGGAAGATAATTATTTTAATAATATCCGGACATTGATAACGAATAGCAGACGAGATTCAGGAAAAGATATTCCCTGGATCATTGCCAGAAATTCTGCCAGTTCAACGCTGCCGAAACCGTATATTCCCATCATTACAGCACAAAATCGATTAATTGCTTTAAATGGCTTTAATACGTATGCAGGACCAAACCTGGATACCGTACAAATGCCGAGGCCGGAACAGGGTCATTTCGAAAATATTGCCGGAGGTGTTCAAGGCCTGACTCTTGCCGCATCTGCCTGGAATCGTATTTTAACTGATTCATTGTTAAAAAAAATAACGCCGATTCAACCGGATTACGCAATCCATACGGGTGTAACTCCTTCGAAAGTATTTCCCGGAGCTTCTTTTCTACTGCCTTTTAACCTATCTGGCTTACCAGCCAGCGCATTTTCTTTACAAGCTGAACTTTTAGACAGTACAGGAAAATTTACGGCGCTAGTCGGAACGGGAACTCAAACTCCACTAAGAATCCAGATTCCGCAAGACGTTAAAAACGGTCAGTACCGCATTCGTCTGACGGGACTGAATCCCGTATTGACCGGAAGTATTTCTGAGCCTTTTTCAATCAGCAGTTCTTATACCAAAATCGATTTCATTAACAAACTCACTGCAAAAACATTCGATAACAAAACGCATTTGGCTTGGCTTATCGCTGCTATACCTGGATTAAGACAAATTGTTATACAAGTAAATAATGACGGAGAATCTTTTTCAGATATTAAAACGCTTGATCCTAATAATGAAACTGAATCTCAGATTCTTTCTCATGTCGACGAAAACGATATAAAAACCAGCAGTTTCTACCGTTTAAAAATGGAATACCAAAATGGAGAGATTGGTTATTCATCGGTGTATTCAATTTTCCGGGAGGGTTCACCCGCAAATCTGATTGTTTTCCCGAATCCTGTTACCAGGCAGTATTTTTATTTTAGAGCCGATAGCGACATAACCCTCATCAAATGTGCACTTTACGATGCCCGGGGAAACGAGCATCCTATTCAAGTATCCGATCATGAAATTGTCGGTCTTATCAAAGTTCAACCTAAACATGCGTTACCAAACGGAAATTATTTCCTGAAAGTAATCACAGATAAAGGCGTTATAGGGCAGACAGTTTTATTTTATTAAAGCAAAAAAGGTAAGTACCGGAGCACTTACCTTTCGTGTTAATTTATCAGGTGACTGATTAGGATTCAAACAAATTTCCCAATCCGCCAATTACCGAACCACTTTCTTTTCTTGCATTGGGCCCTCCAATGGATAATCTCTGTATCAGTTTAGAAATCGGCATTGATTGAATCCAGACACGTCCGGTTCCGCGAAGCGTTGCCAGAAACATTCCTTCTCCTCCAAAAACCATTGATTTCAATCCTCCTGAACGCTGAATATCAAAACTTAATGATTGTTCAAAAGCAACCACGCAGCCAGTATCAACACGCAGCATTTCATTATTCAACTGACGCTCGATAACCACACCTCCCGCATGAACAAAGGCCATTCCATCTCCCTTTATTTTTTGAAGAATAAATCCCTCTCCACCAAAAAGCCCCGATCCAAAACGCTGATTAAAGTGAATTTTCATACTTGTACCCAGTACGGCGCATAAAAATCCGTCCTTCTGTACAATCAATTCGTTACCATAAATTTTGGACAGATCAATCGGCATAACGGTACCTGGATAAGGCGCAGAAAAAGCAACCTTTTTCTTACCAACACCGCGGTTTGTAAAATGCGTCATGAAAAGAGATTCACCCGTTAGCACACGCGTTCCTGCCTGAAAAATCTTACCTAAAATACTCTGATTGGCCTCAGATCCGTCCCCCATTTTGGTTTCAAACTGAATACCATCTTCCATAAAAAGCATCGCGCCGGCTTCGGCAATTACCGTTTCATTAGGATCGAGTTCTATTTCCACGATTTGTATATCGTCGCCGATAATTTTGTAATCAATTTCGTGTGAGATCATTTAGCTTTTGAAGTTTATAAATTGTAAGTAAATCACGCAGGTACGCCGCCAACAAACCTCATTCCTCTTCCTCCTCTTCTTCTGTCTTTTTAGCTTTAATTTTTTTGGTTTTCCGTCCCGGAATATCCTCCCGGTCACGGAGTTTCTTATCGTCCACGTTTTTGTTTAAAAACTGGTTGATACGATCCATATCAAAGCTAGTAGTTATCTCTCCAAACGAATTTATCTGGATATCAAAACCGTCCAGATCTTTGTGCACACGAGGTTTTTCGTTTGCAGGTTTAGCGGAATCAGGTTGTTTCTTTTTGGCCATAATGTTAATTGGCTATCGGCCCGGAGGCCAGTAAACTAAATTACTGTTACGAAATTATACGACTACACTTCCATTGACAAAGCAAATTGATCAAACGGTTATTTTCGACTTATGCCAGGCGAATTTGCGCAGGCAAACGGTCAAGAGCCTGAGCCAATCTGTTAATTACTCCTTGCTTTCCTAAAATTTCCATGATCACCATCAAATCTGGGCCAGCGCCAGCGCCGGTTACTGCAAGACGTAACGCCTGCATAATTTTTCCCATTTTGATACCGGATGCTTCCATTTTATCAGCAAGCGTATGTTTGATATTGTCAGCAACAAAATCTCCTCCAAAGCTTTCAAGTGATTCCTTAAATCCGGAAATAGCATTAACTGCCTCTTCATTCCATTTTTTTATAGCGACATCCTGGTCATAAACTTCCGGAGCGCTGAAAAGGAATTCTGATTCTGAAACAATCTCTTTTGTAAAATGAACGCGGTCTTTCAACAAATGTACGATCTGGATAACCTGCTCGTCATTTACTTCAATTCCTTTTGCTGCATAAAGTGGTTTAATCTCAGCGACGATCGATGCGTCATCTTTCAATTTCAGATATTGCTGATTGAACCAGTTTGCTTTTTGAATATCAAATCTTGCACCCGCTTTATGCACACGATCAAAACTAAAAGATTTAATCATTTCATCCATACTGAAAATCTCCTGCTCCGTTCCTGCATTCCAGCCAAGTAAAGCAAGGAAATTGGCAGTTGCTTCCGGAGAATATCCTTCTTCGCGGAAACCTTTTGCTACGTCACCCGTTACAGGATCCGTCCATTGCAATGGGAAAATCGGGAAACCGCCAAGGTCTGCGTCACGTTTTGAAAGTTTTCCGTTTCCGTCCGGCTTTAGCAATAATGGTAAATGTGCAAACTGAGGCATTGTGCTTTCCCAGCCCAGATATCTGTAAAGTAACACGTGCAAAGGAGCAGATGGAAGCCATTCTTCTCCCCGGATCACATGCGTAATTCCCATCAAATGATCATCAACAATATTGGCCAGGTGATAAGTTGGCATCCCGTCTGATTTTAACAGTACCTTATCGTCTATCTGCGAAGAATGGACAACCACCCAGCCACGGATCAGGTCATTGAAACGAATATCTTCCTTCGGCATAATTTTCATCCGGATCACATATGGCTCGCCGCTTTCGAGACGTGCTTTTGTTTCTTCCGGAGATAGCGTCAGGGAATTTTTCATTTCCAAACGTGTAATTGCATTGTACTGGATTGCCGCAACTTTTGCTTCTTCCAGGCGTTTGCGCATTGCGTCAAGTTCCTCGGCAGTATCAAATGCATAATAAGCCTTGCCGTCAGCAATCAGCTTTTCGGCATATTCCAGATACATTCCTTTTCTTTCCGACTGGCGGTATGGCGCATGAGGTCCGCCGTTTTGCGGTCCTTCATCAATTTCAATTCCAAGCCATTGAAGTGCTTCAAGAATATAAGCTTCAGCACCCGGAACATACCGGTTCTGATCAGTGTCTTCAATACGAAGCAACATTTGTCCACCTTGCTGGCGGGCAAACAGGTAATTATATAGTGCCGTACGGACACCTCCTGCATGGAGAGGCCCGGTTGGGCTTGGGGCGAATCTTACCCGAACTGGTAACTTACTCATTATCTAAACTTTAAAATATATTTTCCCAGAAAACTTGTTCATGGGTAATTTTCTGGTCAGGTAAGTGTCATTTTTTAGTAACAATCTCTGGCTACTTCCTGACAATACCCTGATTTACAATTCCACCGCAATCACTGAAATTTCAACATTCACATCTTTCGGCAAACGTGCTACCTGAACGGTTTCACGAGCAGGAGGCTCGTTCGTGAAAAACTGGCCATAAACTTCGTTCACTACGGAAAAATCATTCATATCTTTTAAAAAAATATTCGATTTGACCACGTTCTCATAACCAAGTCCGGCAGCTTTAAGAATATGTCCGATATTTTCCATCACCTTGCCAGTCTCCACTTTAATACTTCCCGACTGAGAAGCTTCGAAAGCGATCTGACCTGAAACATATAAAGTGTTACCAACTTTTACAGCCTGGCTGTATGGGCCAATTGGAGCCGGAGCTTTGTCCGAAAAAATAATCTCTTTTGCCATCTTATGAATAATAAATGAGAGCGATTGGAAAATGATTCTCTATTAAACGCTTATAAAAGTGCCAGCCTCCAGAGGAGACTTTCAACCAACAACGGCTGGTCGCTTAAGGTTTGGCAAAATTACCAAAAAAAGATGGGTTATGGCTTTTCTTCCTGTATTTCGAATAAGGCTTTTAGTTCAACTGCTTCGGAAGGCTTCATCCTGCCCGCCAAAACAAGTCTTAGCTGACGGCGACGCAAAGCGCTGACAAATAATTCTTCATCAGCTTCTGTTTCCGGCAATAATGGCGGAACTTCGATCGGTCTTCCATTCTGATCAACAGCGACGAAAGTATAAAATGCCCGGTTCGTGCTGACACGTAAACCGGCTGGAATATCCTCCGCCCATACCTCAAGAAAAACCTCCATAGACGAATTAAAAGCACGGGTAACACGGGCGTGCATTGTGATGATATTTCCCAGACGGATTGGTTCTGTGAAGGAAACATTGTCCACGGAAGCCGTTACAACGATACGGTTGGAATGTTTTTGTGCAGAAATCGCAGCACAAATATCCATCCAGTGAAGCAAACGCCCCCCCATTAAATTATTGAGCGTATTGGTATCATTGGGAAGCACCATTTCGGTCATCGTTACTTCCGACTGCTTAGGGGTTTTTGCTTTTAACATTAGGCTGATTTTCAAAAATCTGTTTATCTAAATACGCGGGCAACGTACGCTTTTACGCTCGTGTGCTTCTTTTTTGGTACCAATCAAATAGTTGACGCGAAGTTGCAGAAACAAATACATGTCTTTGCGGTCAGGTCTTCCACGGTGCCAGCCCGGTTGCTGAGGTATTCCTCCAATTTCAGAAGAACGGTCGGAAAGGCGGCGGGCCAGGTCACTTGGTAAAGTACTGTAATCCGGATAAACGGTGCTGACATCATCCATATAATCTGAATTTGCAAAGTTATTGACAAGCTCCATTCCCAGACTCCACCGCTCTGCAATCTGCGTTGAAAATCCTGCACCCAACATAAAAACAAGCGGCAAGCGATTATATTTCACACCTTCCGTTTGCAAAGGAGCCAGACTTATCCATTCACCATCGAGTTGGGCCTTAGGAGTCAAATAAGTTACGCCAACTCCTCCAAGAAGATATGGATTAAATTTTGCATGTCGGTTATAGGCGAATAAATCTGCCTGTATTCCAACATTCAAATCTGGATTTCGTGTACGGAATGATAAATTTTGCTGATTATTTTTTGAATATTTTTGGTCTGCCGAAACACCGTAAAATCTCACTTCACCACGTGCACTGAAATGTTCTGTCAAACGATATAAAGCCCCCACGGATACCGAAGGGCCAAGTCCTAAGTGTTTGGACACTCCATCCCGCAGTTCACCCATGTAATAAGCAACACCCACACCGCCCGTTAAACTAAAAACCCCTAGCGGAGGCATGTACCGACCTTGATATTTCCCTCTATCCTGTCCACTCGACAAGTGACAAAACCCTGACAATAAAAATATTACTAAAAGATACTTTTTCATTCTATAGCGGCTTCATTCTAATTACTTCTCCGTTGCAAGTTGTAAAAGAAACTGATTTATCCCAAATTGGCAGTAGTTTACTCCTATTTACTCCACTAATTTATTCTTTGTGCAAAAATTCATACTCATATTTATTGCTAACATAATCGTTCTGATAGTTTCTTCATGTAGTTTTAAAGATCACAACATACAAAGTAATAATTGTAAATATGCTGGCCAAACCTGGGTGATTGAAAGTAAAAGTGGTGCTTACACTTCTAAACTCACCTACAATTCTGACATCGATTTAGAGGATTCCGGATTTCCAAAGGAAATGAATTCATTGTATACAACCTTCTCAGGCGATAGTTTAAAGCTAGAAATACAGGCCTCGGAGCATAAGAATTTTTCTTATCAGTATGATAAAAATGAGTTTTTAACTCAGAAAAAATTCTCCACATTTTTTGATTATCATACGCAAGAATTTTCATACGGTAATTCTGGCACTTTGCGGAATGCTAAAATGGAGACAGTTGAAACTACCAATTTTCATTATGAATCCAATTTGCTTCAAACAGCATTAAAACAGACAGTGACAACCATCACGAGTAGTAACAAAGCTCCCATAGTTTCCAATACTAGTAGTATTACAACCTATACCTATACTTCAAATGGCATTGCTCAGATGGCAAAGGAGGTGTTCGACAATGGTACAAGCCTCATCACGTATTTTACAGATGGAGCAATATCCTCTTCCACAAGAAATGCAGTGGATGGCAGTATATTATACAGTTCAACCTACAATAAACTAGGCAAAACCACTCTTTATAAATTTCAAGAAACTGAAAGAATTATAACTTATGATCAAAATGACAATCTGGCAAATGTTAAAACCTTTTTTAACGGAAAGTTGCAATTTGAGCAAAATTATGAGTTTGATAATCACCGAAATCCTGAAACACTGATTCCAATATATTTTAAAGGAATACCCATTCCAATGCGTGATGTATTTCAATCAGACGACAATAATAATTTAGTAAGATTAAAATTCAATAACTATGTCATTGATTATGAATCCGATGAAGTATCGAGTTATATATATAATTCAAACGGTTTGCCACAATCTTCAGTGTTAAAAAGGGTGAAAGATAGCAGCAGCGGAAATTCTGATAGTAAAATCACTACCTTCAAATACAAAGAATGCCAGTGAGCAAACACAAAAAAAGCCGGACAAAGCCGGCCTTTTGCAACTATTTGCACGTAAAAAATTTCTAATCTCTTTTCACAGAACTTGCACCGGAAGTATTCGAATGAATATCTTTCACACTTCCGCCATAGCGAATTCTACTGGCACCACTCGCGTCCGCATGTATTGACGCATTGGCAAGAACATAAGCACTACTCGCGCCGGAGGCTTCGATGTTCACTTCTTTGGCAGGAAAATCTTCTCCTTTGAAAGAAGATGCACCTGAAACTTCTCCGTTTAATACGTCGCATTGACCTACAATTGTTAGAGAAGATGCACCGGATAATTCAATAGAAACTTTTGGAGCCGAAAAATTCATAGTCACACTTGATGCACCAGAAACTTCAACAGCCATTGTTTTGGAATTTGGGAAATTTCCCACCTGTGCTTTTGATGCACCAGAAAAGTCTACTGCTTCCAATGCTGGCATTGTGATGTTGATATTAACTGTTTTCCGGTTTTTATTCCAGTTATTTCCACGATACCCGATTTTTAAAATACCCGAAGTAACTTTCGCTTCCAGATCTTTAATGTCATCAGGTTGTCCGGTTGCTGTTATGCTGAATTGACTGCCTTTTTTGACATCGACTTTAAAAGCACTTCCCATGGCAAGTTTGTCAAAACCTGAAAGTTGAAAAGTTTTGCTTTCCTGGGCAAAAGCCATTGCCGTGGAGAGTAAACAGGCTATTCCAAACAAAAATAATTTTTTCATGACTATGATTCGTTTTATGTTTTGGTAATGTGACTCAATGATGCCAAATCCGGGTTATAGGTTGCATCTCCTTTTAACATTATTGCTGAACATCTACTTTACTTGCGCCACTTAGGTCTTTTTTCATATTGGCAACACGTCCGAAATCGGCTTTGGAGGCTCCCGATGCATGGATATCCACATTCTGGATATTCATGCCAACGCCATTCAGCTTACAAGCACCGGACAAATCGGCATCTACTGATTTAGCAGATCCTTTCAAAGTTGCTTTGGAAGCTCCCGAAAGTCCGACGGTTAACTCACTTGTTTCCACATCAATTTCCGTTTTGGAAGCACCAGAAACATCTACATCAAGCTTTTGAAGACCTTTGAAACCTACAATTCTTGTTTTATTCGCTCCGGACAGAGAAACTCCTTCAATTGTCGGCATGGTTATGATGATTCCAATTCGCTTCCAATCGTTGTCGAAAAGATTAAAAGCTGAAGTGCGTTTTACTTTCAAAACACCGCCTTCTTCGTAAATTTTCAGATCGTCAACATCTTTTTCTTCCCCATCCGCAGAAACATTAAATTCAGTTCCTTGTTTTACAATGACCGAATAAGCACCGCCAATATCGATTTTCCTGAAATCTTTTACCGGGAATTGTTTGATATAGTTTCCACGTTCACCCATATCCAAATCGCTGCTCTCGTCATCGTAAGAATAAGAGCCGTTGCTGTCATTATCGTTGTCATTATTTGAACGAATATATTTCACCGGCAAATTGATACAAACCAAACCAGAATCCCGTTTGATCGTCCAACGCAACTGCTCCCAGTTAACATCATCATCGTTCAGGTCGTACGAATCAAGATGGTGATTGCTGCCATACCAATGCGATATGGAAAACCACAAATTCCGAGTAATGATAAATTGTTTGTCAAAAGGAATATTAAGTGTCAGATCAATCTGCTGATCACGGAAAGGGCCATCTTTCCGGAATGTCGGACCTTCATGGAAGGTGATCACCGAGTCTTTAATAGTTGGTTCGTATTGCAATTCAGAAGCAAGTTTTCTTGCAATTTCTTTCGTGCGGCCACGGGAGACCATCTTTTTATCCAGCTTCAAACTATCGGTCGAGTTATAACCCGCCAGTCTGATGTCGATGTCGATATTTTCTTCTTCATCCGCATCGTTTTCATCCAGCGTAAGCGTTCCGGCAGGAATTGTATACGAAACAGACTGCGTATACTCGCCGCGCTTCGCAAAATTTTGCTGGTAAGAAACCCCCTGAATTGTGGCCACTACGATGCCTACAATCCAAAGTCCAAGCAATGTCAGCCATACCGTACCGCCTACGATTTTCTTGTTCGATAACAGTGTTAATCCTAATAAAAGGAAAGTAATGAAGGGGATAGCCGATACAAGCACACCCGATAAAATAAGGCTTTGTGGAATTTCCTGTAAAATCCGGAATGGCAAAGGCATACCATCGAAAGCATCAATACTGGTAATCCCCATCACAGCCGAACCGCCTACAACCAGACCAAAAAGTGCCAGAACAGACATCCCTACCAAAAACACTCCGATCATGATCCTAAGCACAGGACCAAAACCTTTCAACAACTTCCCCAAGGCTCCGATAATTAATGCGATAGCACGAAAAGGGAAAAGTAATATTTTCGTTATCGGATTTTCTTCTCCTTCTTTATCTGAAAGATTAAGGCTTTGTTTAATATTCGATTCGATGTTGGAAAGTGTAATCGGCTCTCCCTGCATTTCCATTTTTTCAGTCAGCGTATTAGCTGCCGGAGCAATCACCCAAAGAATAATATAAAGAACGACACCGGTTCCGAAAAGGAAAATAGAAAGTACCCATAGAAAACGGACTACACCAAGGTCTACTCCAAAATAGGAGGCAACACCGGAAGCAACACCGCCAACAACCTTACGGTCGGGATTACGGTAAAACTTCTTGATTTTCGCATCTTCTTCCAAGGATGATGAGCCCGGAAAAGCGATCCACATGGCGATGTAAACCAGGACACTGATACCTGATAATGGACCAAATACATCTTCCATATTAAGGTTAAGAGCTCCCTGCGCAGGTAAAAGCCCCATTACTGTAACTAGAAATGCCAGACGAACCCAAAGCGGATCGATCGTAAAATAATTAGCCAGACCAGCCGCTACGCCACCGATCAATTTTCTACGCAGATCTCTCACCAGTTTTTTAGGACCGGCATAGGTTTTACTTTCTGTTTTTGGGGCGGCCGGTTCAGGAGCGGAATAGGCTTCCTGTTTTGGAATTTCACTTTGTGGCTGCGCTGTTCCAAGCGGATCTGAAAGAATATCTTCCGACTGCTCGATGGCTTCAAAATCAGCTACTGTACCCATTGCAGCAATCAGTTCATCTACGTCCGAAAGCGAAATAACCTGTTTGCTTTCTGCTTTTTGTTTATTCCAAAACCGCTCAGCGATCCTGCCTTCAATGTCCGATAGAATTTCTTTGCTGTCTGCGAAGGAAGAAAAGTATTTCTGTATGGAATTAAGATAGCTTTTCAGCTTTTCGTATCCGTCCTCCTCGATGTGGAAGATGACACCGCCTATATTAATACTGATTGTCTTTTTCATGATTGAAATAATCGAAGGTCTTTAAATGATCAGTTAGATTAGGAAGATTTTGACGTATCGCTCTTGCTTAGTTCCTCGGTGCGATGAATAACCGTCTTCACCGATTCGGCAAGTTCAAACCAAGTTGTCTGCATCGCATCCAGAAATATCTTCCCTTCTTCTGTCAAAACATAGTATTTCCTCGGAGGTCCCGAAGAGGACTCAACCCACTTATAATCCAGCCAGCCTGAATTTTTCAGTCTTGTCAAAAGCGGATAAAGCGTTCCCTCTACAACCATCATTTTGGCAGAGGTCAGCTCATCCAACATATCCGAGGCATATACTTCTCCCCGTGATATGATGTGCAGGATACAGAACTCCAAAATTCCTTTCCGCATCTGCACTTGGGCATTTTCGATATTCATATCGGTTTCATGTTTTACTTAATGAAATGTATTTCATGGCTAACAGACAGGATTTGCACCTTCTATGATAACAAAGGTATGCACAGGTACTTTGCTATGCAAGGTACTATGTTAAAATTTTTTGAGCCATTTGATGAGTGGTAACATTTCAGGTTGACCGGCAAAAAAACGGGGTATATAATTCCTGCTTAATTTTTTTGGTTGTATTTTGAAAAATTATTACTCTCTAACCGGCACTCAACGTGACACGTAAACCACACCTGTATATCATCGCTGCTATGAGTGAATATCATGTGATCGGGCGGGATAATCGCTTGCCCTGGCACCTTCCGGATGAATGGGAACATTTTCGAAAAGTTACTGACGGCAAGGCATTTCTTACCGGTAGAAAAAGCTTCGAAGCACCAGACGCGCTGCATTCTTCTTATCGAAATGTGGTATTGACCCGCCACCCTAATCAGGAGAAACAATCAAATATCGAATATGCGGAGGATTTAGATTCTGGCATTGCGTTACTTAAAGATGAAAATGAAGTATTTGTCTTAGGAGGCGCTTCGGTTTTTGAACAGGCTTTGCCTTTGGTTGAAAAGCTATATCTCACCATCGTCCATACGAATGTGAAAGGAGATGCTTTTTTCCCGAAGTTAAACTGGGATGAATGGACGTTGGTTTCCTCCGAATATCATGACATTGATGCCCGCCACCAGTATGCTTTTTCCATGAATCTTTACACAAGAAAGGAAGTAATGGAAAAATAAGCGTGTGGTGTTCATCCTGATTTTCTATTGAAAATGGATCGATACTTCGCAGACTATTTGGGTAAATTACTTCTATTAATTCTTCTGCTTTCCTGGACAAACATCCAGGCACAGAAAAAGTTGGGAAACGAATGGATTGATACTACACAGACGTATCTGCGGATTCCGGTTATCGAAACAGGATTTTATCAAATCAAATTTTCTGAGCTGCAAAAGACCGGATTTCCTGTTAATAATATTAGCCGTGAATCTTTGCAACTATTTCGCCGGGGCGAAGAAGTTGCTATTGAAATAAATACACAGAATGACAATTCCGGCTCTGAAGGTTTTCTTAGCTTTTATGGAGAAAAAAATGACGGCGCGCTTGACTCTTCGTTGTATGTAACGCCGAAGGATATGCCGCACTCCTATTACAGTTTGTATTCCGATACGGCTTCTTATTTTCTAACTCTCAGTAATGGTGGAAAAATTGGAAAACGTATTTCAATTCAAGGTTCTAAAACCTCGAAAGAAATAACTGCACATCATTTTGAGGAAGTATTACAAGTCCAGACTTTTGAATATCCGGCTGGAAATTTATATCCAATGGGCAGTACCTATGAAAATGGGACAGCGTTGACCACCTATGATACAGGAGAAGGATGGACGGGAAAAGAATTGCTGAACAATCAATCAGAAACATTCGTACTGACGCTTGATAGTCCGGCACTTACCAAATTCGATGAATCGGATGTTGAATTATTAATTGTTGGCCGGTCAGCCGGAAACCATCAAATGATTATTCAAACCGGAGAAAAAGGTGCAATGATCCGAACTTTGGACACTCTGCATTTGCTCAATTACAATGCTTCCGCATTCAAATTCCACCTGAATGCGGAAGATATAACGGCTGATGGAAAAGTTGAAATTACAATTACTCCGGTTAACAATTCCGGCTCAATTTCAGTCTCTTATGTCAAATGGCTCTATCCTCAGCGAACGATACTTCCTTCAAACCTGCCACAGAAAACATACTATTTTAACTCTGATATTACTGAAAAATCCTCTCAGTTTAACAATGCCAAAAACTGGCAGTTCTATGATTGCTCAAACCCTTATGAACTTGAAAAGCTGATTATTCAGGATTCCGTTCTTCTTTTAAACAAAGCAGGAAAAGTTATTGCATTCAAAGAATTTCTGAAAGTTCCGCCCATGCGGCTGGTGAAATTTAATTCTATAAGTCCGGAGATTAATTATCTAATCATCACTCATCCTCTTGTAAGAAATACTATAAACAGCAGCAAAGATCCCGTCCAGGAATATTCGGATTATCGGGCATCGAAAGAAGGAGGTGATTTTAGAACATTGATTTTGAATAGTGAAGAAGTTTTCGATCGGTTTAATTACGGAGACCCCGGTCCGCTGGGAATTAGAAACGCGATATCTTTTTTACACAAGAATGCTTCTCTAAAATTTGTATTACTGCTGGGAAAATCAATCGATCCGCAAACAGCGAGACATCAGTTGAAAGCCCGGCAAAACGATATGATTCCAAATGCTGGCTGGCCAGGTTCAGATATGGCATTGACGATAGGGCTTGATGATTCCAGCACTTATGTCCCCTTGGTTCCGATTGGCCGGGTAAATGCCTCAACACCGCAAAATGTTTTTGATTATCTGCAAAAAGTAAAAACTTATGAATCACAAAATAATTCAGCAAGCTGGCGAAAGAATATACTTCATTTAAGCGGCGGACACACGAACAATGAGCGTGATATTTTCCGACAATACGTGGAATCCTTTGAAAAAAGAATTGCCTTAACGTCTTTGGGCGCTAACGTCCAGACAATTTCCAAAAACACGGATGAGCCGATTGAAATATTTCCTGTTGATACACTTATCAACAAAGGCATCGCTTTGATGACACTTTTCGGTCATTCCGGCTTAAACTCGAACGATATCGATATTGGCAATCCGGGAGATGCAAACCGTAATTATAAAAATGCTCCATTTTATCCGGCTATCCTGGTAAATGGATGCGCGATGGGAAATATTTATTATTCCACGCCGGCGGTAAGTAATGATTGGATATTAACCCCTAAGAAAGGCTCTGTTTTATTTCTCGCACATACACATAACGGAGTCACTTCTTCACTAAAACATTATACGGATGCTGTTTATGAAGTTCTCGCAGACAGTTTTTTTGCCACTAAGCCTTTTGGAATAATTCAACAGGAAGCTATTAGGAGAAATATGAAAAAATATCCGACACTTTCAGATGGAATCACAGCACAGCAAATGAACTTACTCGGCGATCCGGCTATAAAAATATTTCCTGCCAAACTCCCCGATTATACCTGGCAACCGGATATAATTCAATTTTCTGATCCCGCCGGAAAAGTGCTGACCAACCAAAGTGATTCTGTCAACATAAAAATTGGGATCAAAAATAACGGCAGATTTAAGTTTGAAAAATATGAAATCGCTGTTCAAAGAAGCAATCGTAACAACGTTACGAAATACCTGCTTCACAGAAACGCAACTGCTTACCTCGACACTTTATCGATTACCTTATCTAATAATCATTTTAAATCCGGCCCGGAAAAATGGAGTTTTACAATTGACCCAAACAATCTTTTACAGGAAGAAGAAAAAGCAAATAATTATTTTGAAACTGATTTTCTTCTTCCGGAGAGTAATGAAGAAATACCTGCACAAATTTCCGATGCAGGTGTTTCGCCTAATCCATCGAACGATTATTTCCGTTTTTTCATGACTGTTGACGGACTTGTATTACCAAAAAAATGGACGATTAAAGTTTTCGATATTCAAGGAAGGACAATTTACAAAACTGCATTGCAACCGCATTTAGGTAAAAATGAACACATCTGGTACCCTGGTCAGATGCCGGCAGGAATGTATCTGTATCCAATTGAACCTGATAAAAAGTATATCCCCGCTTCCAATAACGTTGAAAAAGCGATGAACGGAAAATTAATCTGGATGCATTAATGTGGTCAATTCCGAAAATCCAGCATTATTCTCTTTTCCTGATCTGGTTGCTGCATAGTGCCATAATTTTACTTTTGGCCTACATCAATCCGAATCATTACACAACAATCGATTCTCACTATTATCTGGAATCAGCAGCAAACCTGTTGTCCGGCAAAGGTTATACCGTTGTTAAAAATAATCTTCATCATTGGAACAGCACATTTCCAATCGGTTATTCGCTCACTATTTTAATCGTTTCCCTCCTTACAGAAACCCACATTCTGATTGCTTCAAAACTTGTCAATATTGCTGCGTCAGGGATTTGGCTTATTTATCTGAGTTACTGGTTTGGAAGAGAAAAATCCATAATGCTCAGTTGCATTTTATTTTTTGGATCTTTTCTAAAACTTTGGCACATACGTGGTCCGAGCCATTATTTCTGATTATTTTATTTTGCTGGACTTATCAATTTTACGCATTGAACAAAAATCCAGATTTCTCAAAAAAATCTTTTTCATGTTTTGCTTTCCTTGGCTTCATGTTGATATCCGTTCGATATGCCGGAATTTTTATTGTTCCCACAACGCTTGCTGTCGGCGCAGATTTTTTAAGAAAAAAGAATCTCTCAAAGGCAAAGTTTTCAGGATGTTTAGGTTTGACCTGGACAGCTTTCTTTGCCTTTTATTTATGGATAAATAAGTACAAAAGTGGTACATGGTCTGGCGGAGAACGGTTTGATGGAAAAGTTGATCTTGTTAAAAATTTAACAGCATTCTCGAAAGGAATACTGAATGAACTACTGATCAGAGACATTAATTTCGAAGTTTTTACCCCAACTTCTATCATTGAAACAGGAATTCAAATCGTTGTGATTTCCTTCGTAATTATTCAAAACAGACAAAAAATAAAAGAATCTTCCTTTTTGGCAATCCATTTCTGGCTTGTTGCGATCGGGTATTTACTTTTTCTTTTTACAGCACGCCTTTTTAGCTCTTTTGATGAGCCGGCTTATCGCCTGCTGTCGCCCTTCAGCTTTCTGGCGTTGTGCGGATTTTGTCTGACTTTTGATATTAATAAGTTTTCAAAGTGCGTAAAATTCGGTCTGATTACTCTTATTATTTTTTCCTGGCTCGATCTGATACCACGTCACGGAATCAAAATAAAGTTGTCAAAAGCACTGTCAGCCATTACGGATTTTATTTGACCAGTTTTAAGATACTTGCCGGAGATATGCCTTTGCCATTAAAATGAAATGCAGTATAGATAAAATATGTACCTCCACATTTCTGCATGACCGGTTTGTAGCTTATTAGTAGCGTATCCATGTCCTGTTGGTTCAAATAAAAATATAATTCGGTTTTACCCGCCTCTGAAAAAGGAGGCATACACACGTACTGAGTTTCGGTAAGACCACCTCCTTCCTGGATCTGAAATGATAGTGCCGAATTATCCTTCACAAAAGCCCGTACAGAATCCGGATAATACGGGCCTGAGGAAGCGTTGACTAAATTCTTCCCGTTGATATCGACAAATTTGAGAGTAAAGTAAGAGGAAGTCATCGGATCTGTCGTATCGCAGTTTTCGCAACCGGATAGAAAAATCAGGCTTAACAATGCAGATCCAAGTAATGTTTTCCTGAAATTCATTCTATGCAGGTTAGCAGATACTATTCTTTGAGACAATCATTTACTTAAAAAGGTTGTATTCCGATCGTATAATCTGTTAAGAACAAATAACTTATATTTCAATTAGAGCCGTTATATCGACCACCGACGCTAATATTTACTTATTTAAAGATTCACATACCTGACTTCTGTCTTCGTCCACCTTTACTTTCCATAAAAACTTCTTATTTTTGTCATCTAAAAATCTTCGAAGCTCTTGAAAGAATACGGTAGCAACGTACAAAAACTTGCCGACCACATCGTAAAGATGGAGGATAAGGCAAAACGCAATCTCTACGCGCACATATTGATTGAACTCATGCGTCAGATCCATCCGAACATGAGGGATAATCAGGACTATACAAATAAACTCTGGGATGATCTCTACATCATGTCCGGATTTCAGTTGGATGTGGATAGCCCATATCCACCACCTTCTCCTGAATCCCTGGGTAAAAAACCATTGACGGTTGGCTATAATCAGCATAATTTGATGTATCGCCACTATGGCCGCAACATTGATCTATTGCTTCAAAAAGCCATTCAAACCGAAAATCAGGAAGATCGCCTAGCTTTTGTTTCTTATGTTTTCCGGTTGATGCGTTCGTTTTTTAACACGTGGAACAAGGATAATCCCGAAGACCACGTTTTGATCGGACAGCTTGAACTTTTGACAAAAGGACAACTGAAAGAAGAAATTGATTATATCCGCAAAAATGGACCGGTTGATGCTGCGCCGAAAGACCGCAACAGCAATCAGGAGAGAAATCGTGGAAATCATTCTGGTGGCGGCTTTAAAGCCCAACCAAATCAGGATCGTCAGGGACCAAATAATCAGAACAATAACAACAACCGGAACAGGCCAAATAACAAATTCGCAGGCAGGAATAACAACAACAATAATAACAATCGTAATAATAACAATAATCGTAAAAAGCCTGGAATCTGATCTCCGGCTATTTCTCAACCGGTTTAACTTCCATACTACCGCCTGCAACTATCTATGGCTTCATTTAAAATAACAGGAGACAGACGCCTGAAAGGTGAAATTGTACCTCAGGGTGCCAAAAACGAAGCATTACAAATTATTTGTGCCGTACTTCTTACCAAAGAACCGGTTACTATACATAACATTCCGAACATTCGCGACGTCAATCAGCTTATTGATCTTCTCGGAGATCTTGGCGTTCGTAAAACCCGATTGAGCGATTCATCTATCCGTTTCGAGGCGAATGATATCAATCTGGATTATCTGGAATCGGATTCATTCCGTCAGAAGGCAGCTGCTTTACGTGGCTCTGTGATGTTGTTGGGGCCTATGCTTGCACGTTTCCGTAAAGGAAGAATTCCTCGCCCGGGTGGAGATAAAATTGGCAGAAGACGCCTTGATACCCACTTCATCGGTTTTGAAAAACTGGGGGCTACATTCAGTTATGATGAAGAAGACGGAGGGTTTTACCGCGTTGATGCAGCAAATTTGAAGGGTGCTTATATGCTTTTGGATGAAGCTTCTGTAACCGGAACGGCTAATATACTGATGGCTGCTGTCATGGCAGAAGGTACTACAACACTTTACAACGCAGCCTGTGAGCCTTATTTGCAGCAGCTTTGTAAAATGCTGAACCGCATGGGAGCTAAAATCTCAGGCATTTCTTCCAATTTGTTAGTAATTGAAGGGGTTAGCGAATTGACAGGAACGGAACACACCATGCTTCCCGATATGATCGAAATTGGTAGTTTTATCGGTCTGGCTGCGATGACGCAATCTGAAATCACGATTAAAAACTGTCAGATACCCCAACTGGGAATTATCCCGGAAGTTTTTCAAAAGTTAGGTATTCAAATGGAATTCCGCGGTGATGATATTTTCATCCCTGCTCAGGAAAAATACCGTATGGAAAATTACCTTGATGGTTCTACGCTTTCTGTTGCTGATGCTCCATGGCCAGGTTTTACGCCTGACTTGTTGAGTATAGTTCTGGTAACGGCAACACAAGCCCAAGGAACGGTTTTGATTCACCAGAAAATGTTTGAAAGCCGTCTTTTCTTCGTAGATAAACTTATTGAAATGGGTGCTCAGATTATTCTTTGTGATCCGCACCGTGCTACGGTTATTGGTCATAACCGCGAAACTCAATTGAGAGGAATCCGTATGACTTCTCCTGATATTCGTGCAGGTGTTGCCTTGCTTATTGCGGCTATGTCTGCAAAAGGAGTGAGTATTATCGACAATATTGAACAAATTGACCGCGGATATCAAAACATTGATACACGATTGAATGCAATCGGAGCAGAAATCGTCCGTTTGTAACTCTTACATTGAAATAAAACAAAGAAAGGCACCCTAATAGGGCGCCTTTCTTTGTTTTATTTCAATGTAATTATTTGCTCTTTTTATACGTACAAGCGGAATTATCAGCCTTCACGAAATACGATTTATAATTTGTCGCTTTCGGGTCCATACATCCTTTCAGGTTCAAAAGTTCCACTTTTCTGAACTCAACCGGGTGACTTTCACTTTGTAAAGAAATCGATCCGTGGTCCAGTAATTTTCCGTCGATCAAAAGTGCTGCATCATTTCCACTTACATTTCCGCCGCCCATTTGAGGTTTATTATATTCCAGCACTTTTTCTCCGTTGGCAAAATGCTGAATTAAGGAATCTCCTAAAACCAGAACTTCGGCACGAACCCATTGATCGCCATTATACGTTTTCGATGTAGAATTTACACAGTGCTGAGTAATCAACTTTCCATCGATTACCACGTTGGTTCCGGGTGTACAAAGGTTACAGGTCGTGCGTTTTTTTTCATCACCACCAAGTAACTGCACCTCAATGGAAATCGGGAAATCCTGGTCTTTTCCCATTGTAGCCGCAGGTTGGCCCTGCACCATAATTCCACTATTTCTCCACGCCCACCCTTCGCCTTTTGGTGCTTGTTCGCCTACAAATCGGTACTCCACCGCAATTCTATAGTATGAAAAATCTTCTTTATAGAAAATGTGTCCGTACTTTTGCTTGAAATCGTCATACTGATCATAACGAACAATCATTTTTCCATCTTCCACCCGAAAGGTATTTCCAAAATTGTCGTTCAGATCATTCCCACGAATTTTAATATCCCAGCCATCCAGGTTTTTTCCGTTAAAAAGTTGTTTCCATTCCTGTTTCGCAGCATCTTTTTGAGCGAAGGCTGTAAAGTAAATAAAGGCAAATAAAATACTCAGGCGTAATTTCATAAAGTGGATGATTAAGAAAAGATTGTAATTGATTAAAGGTCAGGCATAAACAAGATATACTAAGCGGTCACGAATTATCCTTTCAAATATCCTGTTGTTTTAAAGCAGGCAGCAGATTGCTACTTCGTGAACTCCGGCCTGTAAATATACTATGAGAACTAAAAATATAAAGCGTAAAGGACATTCAGAGGATTTTTTTGGTGAATATCGCGACTTTTGGTGGAATGAAGGATTTCTGAAATTACTCGCGAAGAGACTTCAATTACATTCACATTTTAACTTGCTCGACGTCGGTTGCGGCCAATGTCATTGGAGTAGATTGCTCGTCGATTACCTCGGAGCTCCCGCAAAAGTGTGCGGTGTTGATAATGACAGAAAATGGTCGAAAGGTGAGGAAGAGTTAAATCAGTTTTTCAAGTCAAAGGGTGTAGATTTTGAGTTAAAAAAAGGAGATGCACACGAACTTCCTTATGACGATGAAACATTTGATATCGTTACTTGTCAAACACTTTTGATACACGTTCAGCATCCAAAAACTGTCATTGACGAAATGAAACGTGTTTTAAAACCAGGTGGCACAATTCTTTGTGTTGAACCCAATAATCTGGTACAAAGCCTGACACAAAGTTCAGTTTCCATGAACGACCCGATTGACGAAGTTCTTGATCATGTTAAATATGCCTTGCTTTTTGAAAAGGGCAAGAAAAAACTTGGTTTGGGAGATAATTCACTCGGCGATCTGGTTCCCGGATTCCTGGTACAGGCTGGGTTTAATCAGGTTGAAGTTCGTCTTTCGGACAAAGCGATCGCGATGTATCCGCCTTACACGACAGACGAGCAAATTGCGACCATGAGACAGTGGCAAAACGGGAATACATGGAGTAATGAAGAGTTTTCGGACTATGACTATTTCAGGGCGATGGGTCAGGAAAACCTGGAATTTTTTGAAAATTATAAAAGAAAATATGCGCATTTAGGTGAAAGAATGCTGCGTAATATTGACGCTAATAAATACCATTCGGCCGGCGGAGCAATGATGTATGTCATATCAGCCACAAAACCTTTGTAACACATTTCGAATAACCACAGCTTGTTTATGCAAAAAGAGAAAATAGCCGTTTTTTGGTTTCGCAGAGATTTGCGCCTTCATGATAATGCAGGGCTTTATCGTGCCTTAAAATCCGGCTTACCCGTAGTACCTCTTTTTGTTTTTGACAGAGCTATCCTTGACCAGCTTGATAATAAGGAAGACAAACGTGTCACTTTTATTTATGAGGCCATTTCCGACTTAAAAAAGAAGCTGAATGAACTAAATTCAGATATCGAAGTGCATTATGGATTTCCGATCGATATATGGAAGAAACTTCTCGAAAAATACGACATTGCAGAAGTATATACCAATCATGATTATGAGGCATATGCCAAAGATCGGGATGGCGAAATTGCTGCGTTATTAAAAGAGAATGGTGCCGCATTTAAAACATTCAAGGACCAGGTAATTTTCGAAAAACAAGAAATTCTTACAGGGCAAAATACGGTTTACACAGTTTTCACACCGTATAGCAAGGCCTGGAAAGCTAAGTTGAATGATTTTTATCTTTCGTCTTATCCTACTGAAAAGTACTTTCAAAGATTTTACAAAACCAAAATAAATGAGTTCCCGTCTTTAAAGGAAATGGGATTCACTGAGACCGATCATGATTTCCCTTCCGAAAAAGTTAGAACTGAATTAATTGAGAATTACGAAGAAACCAGAAATTATCCGGCTCTATCTGGAACATCCCGGATGGGAATTCATCTTCGGTTTGGAACGGTAAGTATCCGTGATTTGGCCAGAAAAGCACTTGAAAAAAGTGATACGTGGCTGAATGAATTAATCTGGCGTGACTTCTATCATCAAATACTCTGGAACTTTCCGCAGGTTGGAATGGGCAAAGCATTTCGTGCGGATTATGACAAAATCCGTTGGAGAAACAATGAAGCAGAATTTAAATTATGGTGTGAAGGAAAAACAGGATATCCGTTGGTTGACGCCGGAATGCATGAATTAAATGAAACCGGCTTTATGCATAATCGCGTAAGAATGGTTACGGCCAGCTTTCTGACAAAACATCTGTTGATTGACTGGCGCTGGGGCGAAGCATACTTTGCTGAGAAATTACTTGATTATGATTTAGCCGCGAACAATGGCGGATGGCAATGGGCAGCAGGATCAGGTAATGACGCAGCGCCATATTTCAGAATTTTCAACCCTATGGCGCAGGCTGAAAAGTTTGACTCCAAGGGTGAGTATATAAAAAAATGGGTCCCGGAACTCAATAGTCTGAATTATCCGGCACCCATTGTTGATCATAAATTTGCACGTGAGCGTTGCCTGAAAGCGTATAAGGAGGCGCTCAATAAAGACAAATAAAAGTAACAACAAATCGCTTTTATTTTCCTCCAACTACAACCTCTACCATTTCCTCAGGCCGTAAATAAGTTGACGCCATCAACTGAATATCTTCCGCAGTGGTAGCGTGAATTTGTTCGATATAACGACTAAAAAAGTCAGATGGCAATTTATCCAATAAAAGGATTTTTTGGCGGTCTGCTACTTCAAAAGCTGTGTTCAACGATCCTGCAAATTCACCAGCCATGAAATTCTTAACCGTTTGCAACTCGGTATCGTCTATCAGTTCTGTTTGCATACGATAGATTTCCTTTTTTATTTCATCAATTGTCTGCTGCGTAAATTCCTTTTTCACATCCGTTCCGATCATGAAATATCCTTCTCTTCCGAGTGTAACCATGTGAGACGAAATTCCGTAGGTCAGACCTTTTTCTTCACGGATATTTTTCATTAAACGCGAGCCAAAATAACCGCCCAGAATTTCATTTGTTACCAGCATTTTGAAATAATCGGGATGCTGTCTTGTAAATAATCTTCGTCCGATCCGGATTGTAGACTGGACGCTATCAAACTTCTCAACCAGAACTTCTTTTCCCTGATAATCCGTATTGACAACACGTGAAATATCTGTGGAATCATTTTTATAATCTGACTGACCGAAGAATTCATTAACCAGTTTTACATCCGCATCGCTGACCTGGCCTGCCAGGATAATAGTACGCTTGCCATTTTTCACAAAGTTGTCAAAATGATCACGAATTTCAGCTAACGGTAATTCCTGAATATTTTTCTCTTCCTGGCTTTGCCCATATGGATGTTCGCGACCAAATAATTGCCGGCGAAATTCGGTAGTTGCCAGGTATGCCGTTTTTTCCTTGTTGACCCGAAGATTTTGCAGAGTGATATTACGAAGTTCATCAAGTTCTTTTTCCGGAAAAGTAGGTTCTCCGATCAACTCTTTTATGATCGTCATAACCTCGGGCAAAAATCGTGACAGACAATATACCACAATCCCGGAGCGATCAGAGGAATGTGTCATATCGATAAATGCACCGATTTTGTCAAAAGCTTCACTGACCTCAGACGAAGTCATGGATTTGGTACCTTCCGGAAGCATTTTAATAGCAAAATAAGAAGCCCCGGTTTCCTTTTCATGCCAATTCCCAGATTCAAAAATACATTCAAACCTGACAACAGGTTGTTCTCCAATATTAATTACATGAAGCGGAATTCCATTATCCAGGTTATGGGACTGAGGTTCCGGTAAATTTATTTTATTGATGATTTTATAAGCAGGCGCTTCCGTACGGTCAAGTATCATATCGTTATATTGATAAAAAAGCGAATGATGTTCTTACAAACATCATTCGCTTTTTATTTAATTATATATAATAAAAGTATTACTTCTCAGTATCTCCAACATCTAGTTTTTCCGATTTGTTCAAGCTTAAACCAAGCGTGATACGCAAAGTCTGCGCTAATGGGCTGCCTTGTGTTGTTGGGAACATATAAGCGAAATCTACATTGTAACGGTCCAGGAACTTAGCACCCACACCGGCAGTGAAGAATCTGCGGTCACCTTTGTTTTTGTTCTCGCCAAAATATCCCGCACGAAGTGCAAAAATATCATTGTACCAGTATTCAGCACCCACAGCCACTGCAATTTCCTGTACCTCTTCTTTGAATCCATCAGGAGCATCTGAGAAAGAACCGAAAGCACCTTTCAAAGATCCGTATCCATTGATTTGAACATTTTGTGCAGCAGTTGCACCAGGAGTTGGAACCATCAATTTGCTGGCATCAACAATAAAATTAAAGCGGTTTCTTCCGTCTGCGGTGAATGAAAGTCCACCACCCAATTTAAGGTTTGTAGGAATAAAGCTTTCTGTATCCGTGTTAGAACCGTAGTTGATCTTACCACCCAGATTGGATAAAACCGCTCCAAGAGACCAGGTAAGTTCGCTCCTAGTATCTTCGTTTTTAATTTGTTTTCTATAAAAAGCACTGATATCACCTGCTACTGTACGTGCAGGTTTAAGCGATACATTGTTGACAACAGCATTTCCTGCAAGGTTTGAAGAAATATATTTAAGCGTTAAACCCATTGAGAAGTTCTTTCCAAGTTGTTGGGAATAGGTACCGCTGATCGCCAGTTCTCTTGAATTAAAAAATCCTGTGTGTGTACCAACGGCATCACGCAAATCCAATTCACCGTTGTTAAAGAAGTTGACGGAGGCAGCAACCGCCTGGCCTTTTCCGATTTTCTTGTAAGCAGTAAGGTAACCTAACCACATATCGTCAACCAGATTTCTTAACCACGGAGTATAAGAAGCTGAAACTCCGAAATCTTTTTGATTGTATGGTAATTTTGCGGCATTCCAGTAAGTTGAGTTTGCATCGGGGCTAAGGGCAACACCCGCTTCACCCATACCCGCACTACGCGCGTCAGGTGCAAAAGTTAAAAAAGCTAGAGGGGAACTTGGTATTCTGCGTATCGTGTCTGCTGCAAGGGATTGAGCAAGCAAACTACTCGTTGACAATAAGAATAATGAAGATAAACTTACAAAAAATAGTCTCATATTTATTGGATTTGCGATAGGAAGTGGTGTTAGTCGACTTCTTTTAAAGGGTCAAAAATACAATGAAAGATATTTAATACTATAATAAAATTACAAGATTTATTATTCGCTAACGCAAACGCAGGAGTTTCCCCGAGCGCTTGTCAACAGAATTGTCATTTAATGAACGAATTTGCACAGTATATATGAGTGAATTCATCCCGGAAGTGAACCCGTTAAATCTCATCCCTGAGATTGTTTCTTTGATAATACTCTCACTATTATAGTATTGCCACTGAAAAGACCCCAGTTTTTGACCTGAGCTCAGCAATATACTAAAAACAATTTCTACATCATCATCGGCTTTGTTATGAATTACTTCAAATGAAAGATCCTGATCAAAAGGGTTTGGAAAAACAGTCAGACTGCTAAGTTTTATACCGGTTGCTAAACCTACTTGAAATCCGAACGATATTTCAGAGGAGTTAGTATACGTATCCCAGACTTTAATGACCGCCGTATATTGACCGGCCGGCAAATTATCGAACTGGAATCGAACTGTACCTTTCCTGTAATCCAGATCAGCCGTGTAGTAATCGTTTAATACAAATGTTATCGTATCATTAAGTGTAATTGTCAGATCATGACCAATTCCGGATTTAGACACATTAATACCGTTTTCGTCACTCAGATTCAGAAATAAAACTGAGGAACCTTCAACCGTATCTCCCTCCCGGAATTCTTTTGTATTAATATATGCTGTTACTTTTGGCGGCGTCACGTCTTCTACTGGGATTACACTTCCCCCAACCAGAACATCAAGCTGCGCGGATGCATCAGACAAACTATCTTCACTTAAAGCATAAAAACTGACTCGTCCTAAACCTGTACGGTAGTCAATATCCTTTGGCATAACAAATTCACATACAAATTGTCCGCCGGTAATTTTTACTGTTCCGTCAAACAGTTTATTTCTAAATTCACTATAACTTTTCACTTCTCCCTCATTACCCAAAGTCCGGAAGGAAACAGGTTTATCGTAAACCGTCACACGCGCAATTCCATTAAAATATTTATCCGTTACATTATTGGAAGTTACTTCACCTCGCAAAGTCACCTTTTCCAGCGCTCGCAAAGTATCAGGCTGAGAAGTCCAGCGAATCTGTTTTTCAGGTCTTGCCAAGCGCATCGACGGGTCGGCCAGCAACGTAAAATTGCGGTTCAGACTTCCCGCCAGTCCGTTATTTTTAGTCAAACGAAAAATATCACCTAGTCTCGCTTCTGGTCCTAACCCCATTAATGCTTCATAAAAAGCTTTGTTAATTGTGAAATTTGTACTGGAATATACAGGCCTGGTTGTACTCACAGCGCCAATCGCAGCACCGCGCGGACTTAGCACCATTAATTCAGCACCGGAAATAATCCCGGGATCATCATAACGGCCAAAATCACAAGTTGCCGTAATTAACAAGGGTAAATTATCATAACCTCTTGCTGTCTGCATTTCTGCAAGCGTCAGTACTTGTTCTTCCGCCCAACCGCTTGTTCCGCCATGTCCGGTATAATTCAGTATCAGCGTTCCATCATTGATGCTTTTTTTAATCGCAGCATTTACCGCAGGTACTTTTTGCCCCAAATTTGTCGTAGTTTGCGGGTAAGCATCCAGAAATATTCGGCTAGACAAGAAATCAGATTGTGTGAGTCTGGCCAGTTCATCCGCATGCTGCTGATGAATTGTTCCGTCGCCGTCATCTGCAACAAAATTAATGGTATTCTGCCAGCGCCCGCGGGATTTGGGTGACGATGCGTAGTGAATCAATTTATCTACCACAGTCTTTGCGTCTGAAACGGATTTAACCGGAAGCCTTCCAATCCCGATTTCAACGGCATAATCACCGGCGCTGTTCTCCTCCCACTCACCTTCTGCATCTTTCAAAAAGCCAAAATAATCGTCTGAGGAGTAAGTATATACCGGATTAAGAGATTCGCGGCTTTCGTAGACCGGAACCCAGTTGTTACGTTGCGTTAATGTCTGATTTTGCAACAGATTTTTATAATCGTATGTAGCATCTCCAAATAGCAGTAAGTATTTCAGTTTTCCGGGTTCACTTTTATATAAAAAACGAACATAATCGCGAACCGCAGAAACATCTGTTTTTCCTCCAGAAAACTCGTTATAAATTTGATCGGTCGTTATTACCAGTGTTTGAAGATTATCATTTTCTTCACGAAAAGCAGCCAGCCTTTTTGCTTCCGATTCAAAGGTATTTGCTGTAATAATCAAAAGATCAGGAACCACATTTCCGAGTAAATTTTGATTCTGTATTTTCCGACCTGACACAGGTATCAAAGCATTTTGCAGACTAAATCCGATATACATCCGTTCAGATCTTCCGTCGTTAACATTGAATGTAGCCGTAGTGCCGGTATTAGTCAAAACCGCCGAAGTAGCCTGACTGACATCAGAAATATTCCACCACAGCCAGTTCGAAGGAACGTTACCAATCTGATAGGTGACAATATCCTTTGATCCTGGCAAAAATCTGTAAATCTGCTGCTGATCGTATGCTTTTAAGATCCTTTTCGTTTGAAGACCGAAATAATTGAGATACGCCTGCGCAGAACTTTGCCCGCTTTTATCGTAATTAACTCCAACCGCAACAGTCACAGGAGGGTTTTCAGTTGCCTTTACAACAAAAATGTTTTCCGATTTCTGAGCTTTAAGATCATACTGTCCTGCGCCAACAACTCCAATAGCAGCTTCACCAGCCGACTGACCATTTAATTGCCAGAGAAACTTAGTTGGAACCTGAGCTGATCCAATTGCAGAGGTTGAAAAATTGATATTAGAATACGGGACCATGTCTGGAATATTCGCCTGAACCGTAAAAACAGAAGATGTTCCGATATATTCTCCCCACCATTCCCGGCCAGATTTCAATAAATTGACCGTTTCATTTTCATGAAACCAGTAATCATAATACTGGTTGAGTACCGTTTCCGATGTTGCGGCAAGGCTTGGTTTATTTGTAACTCTTAAACCTTTTCCAGCGCTAACGGTCAGGAAATAATAACTGCTGTCAGAATAAATATTTACCTGATGATTATATCCCGATTTCAACGAATCGTAAAAAATCTGGTGCGGGCTTTCTCCGTAAAAGTAAATTGCATCGGCAGCATCAAATTTCCCGTCCTCCTCTCCATGAACCAGAATGGCATTCTGCACCAAATCAACCGGCCGCTTTTCGCTATTATTTTGAGAAAGCATTTTACCTCCGTTCCCGTATAACTTGATTTGTTCCGGAGCAATGGTACTGATATCAAACCCTATTTTTTTTAGAAAAGCAGCATCCAGTTTATAAACACCACTTTCGGTAATGGCTACTTTAAGCCAGTTACCTGTTGATAAAACAGAAGCAGTTTGTCCGAAAGTCTGAAAGGATAACAGCAGGAAAGTCCAGCAAAAAAATGCCGGATAAAATAAAAATTTCAAATTTCTAGCACGCTTCAACAAGGGCATGAGCGGGAATTGTATAACGACGTTGGGATATTTTATCCGTACAAAGCACGCGGGTACGTCTCAGCGAACCTCTCACAAAGTGTCTGTTATGAAAAACGAAATTGCTGCCTTCCATAAGATGAACGAGCGCAACTTTATTCGCAGTCATGGCATTGTCATCGTATTTTTTGATAGAGTTATAAAGAATATGATCCGCGCTTGTGGAGGCTTTCGGATTTTGGGCATATTTTAAAAGCGGTTCCAGAATATCAGATGGAAAAATCTGCTCGTTCATAACCGGAGTTAACAGATTTGCAAATGCTGTTTTCCATTCAATTCCGTGAGGAGCTACACGCTTTCTCAAACGGTTTTTTGTTTGAGTATAAACAACATGATGCGCGACTTCATGTAGATAGGTAATCAGAAAATTATAGGGATTCAGATTTTTATTGACCGTGATCCTCGGTACGAAACCTGGCTTTATAGTAAAATCGCCCAAGCGGGTATTCCGCGGACGTGACAAGAAAAAGTCAAATTTGTACGTTTTGTGGAGATGATCGCAGTATGCAAAAGCAAGCTGAGGAACATAATCTGCCAGGGATATTGTCTTTTCCATACCCTAAATAAAAAAAGAAAAGCCTTATAAATAAGGCTTTTCAGTAATTTTCAACAAGAGCTCAATGATTATTTCACTGAATCAGTTTTGATAGAATCAGTTGCAACAGAGTCAACAGCAACAGTATCAACGATAGGAGTTTCAACAGTTACAGCAGTAGAATCAGCTGCTTCTTCTTTTGGCTTGCTTGTACAAGACGCGAATGCTACCATTCCGGCAACAAATGCAAATGCTACGAATTTTTTCATTTCTTGGGTGTAATTAAGGTTCGATGCAAAGATAGTATGATTACTTTCAATTATCCCAATATTTTGGATTGTATTTTTCCAAGAACTTAAAATTTCCTTAGAAAATAATGAAAGCCCTTCCTTTAGTACAATATATTATCCCCTAAGTCTAGTAAACCTTTTCTAATTGGAGGTTAAACATCTTAACCGATGCAGCAACCTCGGGAAGCAGATTCTGGTTTTGTTCTATTCCATTACCCACTACGATTACATCTGCTCCTGCCTGCATGGCAAGTAGTGCTTTTTCGCTGGTATCGATTCCTCCGCCCACAATGATCGGCGTATCGACAGCTGCACGAACTGCCGCGATCATTTTAGGAGAAACAGGAATTTGGGCTCCGCTGCCAGCATCAAGAAAAATATTTCTCAACCCTAACATTTCGCCCGCCATGGCAGTACATGCAGCAATGGAAGCTTTATCGTGTGGAATTGGAGTTGTATTACTGATATAAGATACCGTGGTCAGTTTTCCGCTTTCAATGAGCATATAACCAGTCGGCAGTATTTCAATTCCGCTTTTCTTTAACATCGGCGCAGCGATGACATGCTGCCCAATAAGGAAATCAGGGTTTCTGCCTGAAATCAGGGATAATAATAATATCGCATCCGCAGTATGCTCTACATGAAGACTATTACCAGGAAAGAGAATTGTCGGGATATTCGTAAATTGTTGAATAGCTGAGATCAGCTTATCAATAGCATAATTTGTTATGAGACTGCCGCCGACGAAAAAAAAGTCAACTTCGTTTTCAACTGCCTGCTCAAGGAAACTCTGAAAAGTGTCAAAATCCACTTTATCAGGATCCAGGAGAACGGCAAAAGATTTCCTCTTTTCTTCTTTTCTGGCTGTAAGGAGGTCTGCTATTTTATGATTTGATATTTTCTTCATCCGATTCAAGGTCATCTGCAATAAAATTCTTTAGCTTTTGGCGCGCCCACCCTGCTGCCAATGTCCATACTAAGCTTTGTACGACTTCACCTATCGCAAATTTACTCTTCTTTTCAGGAACCGAACGTTGAATTACCGGATTTTCAGGCTCAATATATATTTTTTCTTTCTTTTTTGCTTTTGGGAGCACTGCTTCGAGCACCAGATAAGTGCTGACAACGACTCCACCTATGATCAACGCTTGCTTTCCATAATCTGTTGCGTCTTTCTTCAGATCGTCCCATTGCAGTTCCAGTTTATCTCTGTAAAGATCTGCTTCTCTGAGCAGATCTTCCTTTTCCGCATCAGTATTTGACGAGAATGGTTTTGATAACTTTACGGATGAATCTATCGGAGAACTACTCATATCATTATCCTAAATTAAAGTATTGTTCAGAAGTAACCATTATGAACCAAAAATAACAATTTCCCTGGAAAAGCCTATTTCCCAAGTACCTTATCAGTCAGTTCATCTTCTTTTACCTGAACAAAACGAGTGATTATATTACGAATAAAACCTATCAGCTGCTTTTTGAACGTGATTGCCAGGATTAATTTTAAAACAAAAACACCTAACAAAATCAGATATCCAAGATAATCGCTGTTCAGCCATTTATTCAGGAATGTTCCCAATAATATAATCAGCAGAATCAGAATGATCAAAGCAACGCTCAATAAAACAACGCCATAAATGGCGCTTACAACGGTACGTTCTATTTTGTCTCTTGTCTCTATTTTAAACAGATCGATACGGGTCTCGAAATATTTAAACAGAGTATCTTTAATTTCCTCTAGTTGGTTAAACATAGGCGTGTAGTTTGCAATTCATGTAATTTGATTTAGAATAAGTTCTTTCAAACAAAAGTCTAATCCAAAAACATACCAAGGATTGCAGAAACTACGGAAACCACAAAACCAAATATCAGAGCAGAGATAAATCCGCTTATTGCGAAACCGTCGACCAGATAAGTCGCCAGATAAATTATAAATACGTTGATTACAAAATAGAAAATCCCAAGTGTCAGAACAGTGATCGGCAGGGCCAGAATCTGAAGTACCGGTTTGAGAAAAGTATTAAGAATCCCTAAAACAATGGCAACGATAGCAGCGGTTGTCCAGCTTTCTACGAAAACTCCCGGAACAACCTTCGAAGCTACAACAATGGCCAATGTACTGATTAGAAGGCGTATTAATAAATTCATATGACTTTGGTTTTTATGAGTGACGGCTACGAAGTACGCTAATTACCTCGTCTAAGTCAATGTTTTTTTGCTCCAAAAGCACCAGAAGGTGAAAAAGCAAGTCACTCACCTCTCCTTTGAACAGCCCGTCGTCATTGTCTTTCGCTTCAATAACAACTTCAACAGCTTCCTCCCCTACCTTCTGCGCAATTTTATTTACGCCTCTCTTGAATAAGCTGCTAGTATAAGATTCATCATTCGGATTTAATTTTCTGTCACGGATAATATCCTTTTGCAGATAATTTAAAAACGCAGCTTCCCCGATCCGTGTATTGCGGTTATTTTTTTCCCCAAAACAGGTATCGTCCCCAGTGTGGCAAGTTGGCCCCGCCGGTTCTGCCTTAATTAAAATCGTATCTCCGTCACAATCAGCTAGTATCTCTTTAACAAAGAGGAAATTATCAGAAGTTTCGCCCTTCGTCCAAAGACGCTGTTTGCTTCTGCTGAAAAATGTAACCTTACCTTCCGCCCGTGTCTTTTCAAACGCTTCGCGGTTCATATATCCAAGCATCAGGACAACAGACGTGTTCGCATCCTGGATAACAGCAGGCACAAGTCCGTCCGGTGATTTTGTAAAATCTATGGTTGAAAGTTCGTTAGTCATTTATATTGGAATGTAAAATTTTGGCCGTTAGAAACAGCAATGAATTTATTTTGTCATGCGCATCGGAAGCGCTTTATTTTGTAAATATTGCTTCAAATCAGGAATATCTATTTCCCGGAAGTGAAAAATACTTGCAGCCAGGCCGGCATCTGCTTTTCCCTCTGTAAATACGTCGTAAAAATGTTCCATATTTCCCGCGCCGCCGGAAGCTATGACCGGAATGTTTGCATTTGCAGAAATCGTCGAAGTTAACTCCAGCGCAAAACCATTTTTAGTACCGTCCGTATCCATAGACGTCAGCAAAAGCTCACCTGCTCCACGATCTTCCACTTCTTTTGCCCATGGAATTGTGCGTAGTTCGGTTGGTTTGCGGCCGCCGTGGGTATGAACGATATGCTCGAAAACACCTTCACTCGTTTCTACGTATCGGGTATCAATGGCAACGACAATACATTGACTTCCGAATTCCAACGCAAGTTCATTGATCAGATCCGGATTACGAACGGCGGAAGAATTGATTGAAACTTTATCCGCACCCGCATGAAGTAATGCAGAAACATCTGCAATGGAAGAAATTCCACCGCCCACTGTAAAAGGAATATTGATCGTGTGTGCGACGCGTCTGACCAGATCGATAAAGGTTGAGCGCCCCTCCACGGTTGCTGCGATATCCAGATAAACCAGTTCGTCGGCGCCTTGTGCAGCGTAAAGTGCGCCTAATTCTACCGCATCGCCGGCGTCACGCAAATTCACAAAATTTACACCTTTTACTGTCCGCCCGTCTTTTACGTCCAGACAAGGTATTATGCGTTTTGTCAGCATATTTTTAAGCTAAAAATCGTTGTAAATCTGTAAGATTGATACGGTTTTCATAGATCGCCTTTCCTATGATCACGCCGTAGATATTCATTTCAGCAAGTTTTTCAACATCTTCCAATCCACTTATCCCGCCACTTGCTATAATTTTCAAGTCAGGACATTTATCCTGTAAATTTTTATATAAATCAAACGATGGTCCTTGCAGAAGTCCGTCTTTGGCCACGTCGGTACTGATCGTATACTTCACACCTTTGTCAACATATTCTTCCACAAAATCGTAAACCCAAAGCTCTGTTCCTTCTTCCCAACCGCTTACAGCGACTTTTTCATTTTTGGCATCCGCGCCTAAAATTATTTTTTCTCCGCCATAAACTTCCAGCCAGCTTTTAAATAATGCAGGCTGTTTTACAGCCACACTTCCGCCGGTTACCTGTTTTGCTCCGCTTTCGAAAACGACACGAATATCTTCTTCCGATTGAACACCTCCGCCAAAATCGATATGAAGCGAGGTTTGGGTTGCAATCTTTTCCAGTACTTTCCAGTTGACGACTTTTTTGGCTTTTGCTCCGTCAAGGTCAACAAGGTGTAGTCTGGTCAGGCCCGAATCCTGGAATTCCAATGCTACTTCCAGCGGATTTTCATTATATATAGTTTTTTTACCATAATCTCCTTGCGTTAAACGGACACACTTTCCGTCGATCATATCTATGGCTGGAATTATCTGGATCATATTTTGTCGTAATGGTATCATATCCCGGATTCCGGTCATCCGGTTCCCCGCCGCCCCTGGCCGTTGGCCCGGGTTGAGATATGTCGGCCTTTCAGGCCTGGTTGGTTAAAGTTTCAGGAAGTTTTCTAATATTTTTTGCCCTACGTCGCCGCTGATTTCGCAATGGAACTGAGCCGCGTAGAAATTATCCCTATGCAACATGGCGCTGAATGGATTTATGTAGTCGCAGGTTGCTACGGTATATTCACAAACCGGTGCGGCATAGCTATGTACAAAATACACGTATGCGTTATCGATAAGGCTTTGAGTAAGTTCTGATTGGTAATTCGTAATGTTGTTCCAACCCATGTGTGGTACCTTGATACCCGGTGTTGCCGGAAAACGTTTTACATCCACATCAAAAATCCCCATACAGGTCGTGTTATTTTCTTCTGAATAACGGCACATAAGTTGCATTCCTACACAAGTTCCCAATACGGGTTGTTTCAGCGACGGAATAATTTTATCCAAACCTTTTTCACGCAAATAACTCATTGCAGTACTTGCCTCACCTACTCCCGGAAAAATCACTTTGTCCGCAGAACGTATTTCTGCTTCATCATCTGTGTATAAATAATCAACACCAATTCGGTCGAGCGCATACATAACTGACTGCACGTTTCCAGCATTGTATTTGATAATAACGGTTTTCATTCGTTTCGGATTAAGGTTTTTGTCCGGGAAAAATTAAATGTTACGGATTAGCTGAAATTTTATAGCTCAAAAATAACAAAGCCCGATTCGTTTGAGGAATCGGGCTTCTGGGATACTATGTATTCAACCTTATTACAACACTACTTGCAAAAACACATCACCCAAGACGCCCGGAAACCAAATGGTTTTGATGAAAATGATGATATGTTTCAGTTCTTAACATGCTGCAAAGATATGAAAAGTTTGTGACAGATTGGAACAATTTTTGCAAATATTCTGCATTAAACATAAAGAAATTGTACAACCGGATTTAAAGATTGTGTTTACTTTTACCAGTATAATCTTAAATATTTCAACAACTGCCTGATCTAATTAATTTTACAGATTTGCTTCACCTTGATTCATGAATTTGAAAACCGCCTTCGAAAATAATTTATATAATTCCTATACGCCTTTTCGCGAAGCATCTTTGCAACAAAGACGCTTTAAACAGGATTTGGTTATTGATCTTATCGAAAAAAGAAAAGCAAATCCGGCTTATGAAATCAAACAGGTCGGGGAATCTTTTGAAGGTCGGCCAATCTACTATATTAAAACTGGGACCGGGCCAAGAAAAATATTGCTATGGAGCCAGATGCATGGCGACGAACCGACAGCAACTATGGCCATTTTTGATATTTTAAATTTTTTGGATGGAGGCAACGACCCGTTCGACGAAGCCCGAAAACTGCTTTTAACTGAAATGACACTCTATTTTGTGCCGATGTTAAATCCCGACGGAGCTGAACGTTATCAAAGACGAAATGCCCAGAATATTGATATAAACCGTGATGCCCTGCATCTGCAAGCCCCTGAATCAAGAATCTTAAAGGAGTTACAACAGACTCTGCAACCGGAATTTGGATTTAATCTGCATGATAAAAATCCAAGATATTCAGTCGGAAACACATCAAAACTCGCGACGATCTCTTTCCTGGCCACGGCTTATGATCACGAAAAAAACATTAATCCGGTAAGAGAAAAAGCGATTCAGGTTATTACCGGAATGAACCGGATGTTACAGAATTATATTCCAGGTCAGGTTGGCAAATGGAATGAAGATCATGAACCACGCGCTTTTGGTGATAATATTCAGAAATGGGGAACAACATTGATTCTGATCGAATCGGGAGGATACGTTGGTGATCCGGAAAAACAGTACATCCGGAAACTGAATTTCATGGCAATACTATCCGGTTTGTACGCTGTTGCAGAAAATTCCTACATACATGAAGGACGAGAAGAATATCAGGCTTTGCCGGAAAACAGCCGCTACATTTATGATCTGTTAATCAAAAATGTCACTGTTGTTCAGGATGGAAAAAGTTTTCAAGCCGATTTTGGTATCGATCGAAGCGAAGTAAGTTACCAAAACGCTACGAAATTTTTCTATCACAGCAAGATCGAAGAATATGGAGATCTTTCTATCTTTTTTGGGAGTGACGAATTTGATGCGACAGGTTATACACTGGAAAAAGGGAAAGTCTTATCTGTGGATTACGACAATATTGATGACCTTGAAAAAGTCGATCCGTGGTCACTACTAAAAGAAGGATATACATTTGTCAAAATGAATCCGGACATTACCTCTTCCGGCGTTTCTGTTATGTCACTTCCTTTGCATGTATTGAGAAATAAACCAGAGTCAGCATCACCCCCGACTTTTGAAGATACAGCCACTTTTACTCTAACTAAAAACGGCCAGGTCAAATTTGCCGTTGTAAACGGATTTGTATACAATTTATCGGTTGAAAACCCTGTTTTTTTCAACGGTATCGTAGAGTAAGATTTCTTTAAGATTGGTTTCACGCAAAGAAAAATAAGACAAAAGCAAAGATTAATAGGGTTTCTTCGTTGAAAACTTAGCGGCCTTCGCTTTTAACCCGCGCGGCGTCCGCTTTTTGCTTTGCGTGAAACAAACAAGATTATGAAGTATCTACTCACCCTCCTTAGTATCGTTTGCCAAGTACCATTCACCTTTTCCCAATCCCATGATCTGGCTGAAAGGTTGATGAAATCCCACGAAAAATATAGGGAAACAACCATAAAAAACCGGCGCTTCAAGCATAAAGATATTCAGCCCCTGATCGCGAAAAGGCGCTTAAATAATGCTTACCAGGTTTCCACAGTCGGCGAATCGTTTGAAGGAAGAAGTATTTCCATGATTAAAGTCGGGAAGGGGCCGCATACCATTATGGCCTGGTCGCAAATGCATGGCGACGAACCGACAGCGACCATGGCTACTTTCGATATTCTCAATTTTCTGGAAGCAAAAGGTGACGGTTTTGATAAATTGAGGAAAACAATTCTGGATAGCACGACCATTTATTTTGTTCCGATGCTGAATCCGGATGGCGCCGAAAAATATCAGCGAAGGAATGCCCAGGGATTTGATTTAAACAGAGATGCCATTTTCCTGCAAGCACCAGAGTCCAAAATCCTCAAAGAACTTCAAAACAATATAAAACCGGAATTTGGCTTCAATCTCCATGACCAAAGCCCGCGATATTCCGCAGGACGATCCGGGAATAAAGTCGCAGTTTCCTTTCTTGCTACGGCTTATGATTATCCAAGATCGATAAATTCTGTCAGAGAAAAATCGATGCAGCTGATTGTCAAAATGAACCGCAATCTTCAGCAATTTGTACCGGGGCAGGTAGGACGATATTCAGACGATCACGAACCACGCGGTTTCGGTGATAATTTTCAAAAATGGGGAACAACCCTGATTTTGGTAGAATCAGGTGGTTATGCCGGTGACCCTGAAAAACAATATATCAGAAAACTTAATTTCATGTCGCTGCTGACTGCCTTTGAAACGATTGCAGATGGGAGTTATAGTAAAGAAAATAAGGATAAATATGAAGACATACCCCAAAACGGAAGAGCTCTTTATGATCTGATCATACGAGGCGCGACAGTAAGCAAAGACAACAAAAGCTATCGAACCGACCTTGGCATTAATCGAAACGAAGTCAATTATGCCAACGCAAGCAGGTTTTATTATTCCGGCAGAGTAGAGGAATATGGAGACCTTTCTACTGTTTTTGGTACGGAAGAAATCGAGGCATCGGGACTGACGCTGGCGTCGGGAAAGGTATATCCAACTGTAATAAACAGCGTCCAGGATTTAAAAGTATTAAATACCAAAGATTTATTTAAACAAGGATATCTATATATAAAGCTTGGGTCAAACGATGCTGTAAAACTTCCCATTGCAAGTTTATATGAGCAGCCATATCATTTTTTAAAACCCGGAAAATCGCCTTCGCTCAAAGCAACTGAACTTGGAAGCGCAGGTACTTTCTTGCTTAAAAAAGGTAATGTTGTTAGGTATGCAGTCATTAATGGTCATGTTTATGACTTGGAAAAGTTCAAAAACAGTACTGGCAACGGATTCGTTGAATAAAGTGCCAGAAAAATAAAAACACGTCAATTTCTGCATAAATAGGCATTCTTTGAAAGCAAACATGTATTAAGCTGTAAATAATTGATTTACAGGAATTATTGTAAATCTTAAATAACCAAGCCATAATATTGAGTTAACACTGGGGTAATATTGGGAGTCTACTTTTGCTATCGAAAATTTGACACCTGATATGAAAACCAAACTTTTTACCCTCTGTTTATTTCTCCTTGCTGCTTCGACAGCATTCGCAGGCCCGGGTTCCGTTCGAGGCACAATCAAAGATGCCAAAACCAAAGATGCACTGATTGGTGCAACTGTCATGATCGAAGGCACACAATTGGGTGCTGCCGCAGACGTAGATGGCAGTTTTACAATTGCTAATGTTCCATCCGGAACACACAAAGTCATCATCTCCTTTGTTTCTTACAAAACCAAAGAAATTCCAAACGTACGCGTTGAGTCCGGAAACACTACCGTTATCGATACGGAAATGGATGAAGAAGGAACAGCCTTACAGGAAGTTGTCGTTCGTGGCGCCAGAGCTACCAACACAGAGGTGGCTGTTATTAGTGAAATCAAACAATTAAAACCTATCGCTGTTGGTATTTCCGCTCAGCAAATTCAGAAATCGCAGGACCGCGATGCCGCAGCGGCGATCCGTCGTGTTCCGGGTGTAAGTATTGTTGACAACAGATTTGTAATGATTCGTGGTCTGGGATCGCGCTACAATGCTGTTTTGATCAATGATGTTATTACACCTTCATCGGAAGTTGATACACGCTCTTTCTCATTTGACCTTGTTCCAAGTAATATCATTGACCGGATGATTGTTTACAAATCCGGATCAGCTGAATCACCAGGTGATTTCGCAGGTGGTATTATCAAAATTTATACAAAACGTCGTCCTGATGCAAACTTCATGGACGCAGCTGCAACAATCGGATACAGAGGAAATACTACTTTTTCCAATGCACAAACTCATACCCGCGGAGGTGCTAACTTTCTTGGATTATGGAGCAAAGATCAGACCTTATCAAGTGCTTTTCCTACAAGATCGGCTGACTTTAACGTGCTAAGCAACGAAGAAAGAGCTTCCTATGCCCGGCTTTTCCCAAATAACTGGGCGTTAAAAAATGTCAACATTGCTCCTGACATGCGCTTTGCATTCAATATGGGCAAACGCTTTGAAATCGGAAATGTGGATGTCAGCAATATCACAAATATTAATTACTCTCTGACGAATCAACGCGCCGATGTAGGTTTAACCTTGTACCAAAACGGTTTGACCGCAAATGACGTGGCTGAAAAATATACAGATTCTAACTACGCACGCCAGTCGAGAATTGGAGTTTTGCACAACTGGACATTCCGTTTCTCTCCTGTTTTCACTATGGAATGGAAGACCTTGTTCAATCAACTTGGTAACACAGAAACCGTAGTTCGTAATGGACAAAAAGTAATTGACGGCTACGATGCGCTTAGTTATTCACAAAAATTTGAAAACAGAACGATCGTAACAACCCAAGTTTCCGGTGATCACAAATTCGGAGAATTGACAAAACTTAACTGGATCACAGGATTTGGTTACACAGGTCGCTGGGAACCAGACTGGAAAAGAATTCGATTCCAAAGACTGACAGGTTCAACTGGCAGCGATGGACAGCCTGCTCCTTTTATGGCTGTTACACCAAATGACCCGACAGCAAACGAAGTTGGACATTTTTTCTCCAAATTAGGAGAACGCGTTTTGACACTTTCTGTAAATGGTGAGCATGCTTTTGGAAACCCAACTGACCGTGAGCCAAACCGTATCCGCTTCGGAGTTTACGGAGAAAGAAAAGATCGTGACTATTCTGCTCATTTCTATGGATACAACAACATTGGAAACGCAAGTGCAATACTTTCACAGGGACTTGGCTCTATTTTTGTACCGGAAAATTTAACCGGCCAGACGGGCGGACTTACCCTAAAAGATGGGACAAAGGATCTTGATTCATACCAGGGCGTTAACAATTATACAGCTGCATACCTGAGCGGCGATGTTAATTTTGGAAGCAAAGCAATATTGACAATCGGTTTCCGCGGGGAGTATAACAATCAGCAATTACACTCAGTTATTGTAAACGAGAAAAAAGAACTTGTTAATAACAAAATATTCATTCCTCTTCCTTCTTTAAACTTTACGTATAAAGTATCGGAAAAACAGAATTTAAGACTTGCTTTCTCATCAACGCTAAACCGTCCTGAATTCCGCGAGCTTGCTCCTTACGCTTACTATGATTTCAATTTGCAAGCGGATATCCGTGGGAACACAACTTTGAAAACTGCCAAAATTCAAAACCTTGACGCGAAATGGGAGTTTTATCCAACGCCTAATGAGCTAATCTCGGTTACAGGATTTTACAAACACTTCAAAGATCCGATTGAATCATTCCTTTTGCCAGTTGGTGGTAACGGCCTTGCTTATACTTTCATCAACGCAGGATCAGCACAAAATTATGGTGTTGAATTGGAAGCCCGCAAAGGCTTTGCAAATGCAACAAGCCCTTTCATCCAAAATCTTACACTTGTTGCGAACGTATCGCTGATCAAAAGTAAAGTGAATCTTGGCGACTTTATCCAGGGCCCAGACTTAGGCGGTGAAATTCAGAATTATGACCTGACTGGCCTTACAGACAAAAAACGTCCAATGGCTAACCAGTCTCCATATCTTGTAAATGCTGGTCTTTACTATGCAGATCCAACATCAGGATGGCAGTGGAATATTCTTTACAATGTGTTTGGACAGCGGATTTTTGCAGTTGGAAACCAGAATAACCCAACTGTATACGAAACGCCAAGAAACGTGATCGATCTTAACATCAGCAAGAGAATAAAGGAAAATCTTGAAATCAGACTTGGAATTCAGGATATTCTAAATCAGCCAGTTCGTTTCGCGCAAGACTTTAACCGTGACGGAAAAATTGGTAAGGATGTTACCTCAACCACTGCAAACGCAGATCAGGACATCCGCAAGTTCAGACGTGGAAGTTACTTTACACTAACTGCCGCTTACACATTCGGCAAAAGAACAGTTATTCCTTAAAAGGAATTTGATCTAATTCATTCAAATCAGTCAATAACAATTATCCTTTTAGTAAACCAATTTTAATTCACTATGAAGATTTTAAAACAACGGTTGTACTTTTTATTCCTCCTGGGAGGTATGTTTGCCGCAACTACATCATGTAACAATGATGATGAGCCAACTGCGATTGAAGAAGTGCTTGCTGTTAAATCAATTGCCCCTTCTTCTGGTCCGGCTGGTACAAAAGTGACGATCACAGGTACGAAATTTGATCCATCACCTGCGAATAATACAGTATTATTTAACACAACGCCAGCAGTTGTAAGTGCAGCAACTGCAACAACTCTTGAAGTAACCGTTCCGGCAGGCGCAACAAGCGGCCTTGTATCGGTTACAGTTGCAGGTAAAACAGTTAAAAGTGCTTCAAACTTTGAACCTTCTGCTCGCGCGGTTGTAGAAAAATCTGGTGAGATCGCTGCTAATGAGACATGGACAAAAGATAAAATTTACCTTCTAAGAGGTTTTGTTTACGTTAAAAGCGGTGTAACATTGAAGATCGAAGCTGGAACTATCATCAAAGGTGGTGGTGTGGCTCTTGATCCAGCTGGTCTTGGTAAAGGTGGTACACTTATTATCAATGCAGGTGCGAAAATCGACGCAGTAGGTACTGCAACAGAACCGATCGTGTTTACTTCAAATTCTGCTCCGGGAGCACGTAAATATGGTGACTGGGGTGGAGTTGTTATCATTGGTAAAGCACCACACAACCGTTTGGTTAGCCAAGGATTTGAAGGTGGTATTTCCGGCCAGATGGGCGGAGACAACATCGCAGATGACAACTCAGGTAAATTTCAATATGTACGTATCGAATTCCCGGGTATCGCTCTTACAGCTGGTAATGAAATCAATGGTTTGACACTTTACGGTGTAGGTTCAGGTACAACAATTGACCACATCCAGGTTTCTTACTCTGGTGACGATTCATTCGAATGGTTTGGTGGTACAGTAAATGCTAAGAATCTTGTTGCTTTCCGTGGCTTTGATGACGATTGGGATACTGACTGGGGTTTCACAGGTAAAGTACAATACGCTGTTTCTTTACGTGATCCTGAATATGCGGATCAATCTGCTTCGAATGGTTTTGAATCCGATAACTTCTCAGGAAATGGTGAGCCAGCAACGGGACCTAATAACGGATTGCCTTTCACTGCGCCTGTATTTTCTAACGTAAGTAACTTTGCTTTCAGCGGAACACCTAGCGCAACTACTGCATCCGGAAGCGGACCGTACCAATCAGCTATGCACCTTCGTCGCAACACAGATATCTCAATTTTCAACTCTGTTTTTGCAGGATACCCAGAAGGTCTTCGTCTTGACGGTGCTAACACATTGGCTCATGCAACTGCCGGAACATTAGATTTGAAGGGAATCGTCTTGGCTAACACAACAATACCAGTACGTGGAGATCGCGGAGCAACAGGAGTTTCAGATGTTCAGGCGCAAACATATTTCAATGCTACTGCTCGTAAAAATACGATTCTTACAGACGCTTCCACTTTGTTGTTGAACGCTGATAATTTTAAATTAACTGCTCCTAAATTCTTGCCTCAAGCAGCATCTCCATTGTTGAAAGATGCAATTTGGGAAGGAAAAGCGGCAGATGCTTTCTTTACAAAAGAAACTTTCAGAGGTGCATTCGGAACAACAGACTGGACAACAGGCTGGACAAACTTCGATCCTCAGAATACTCCTTACAACTAAGACGTAATAATAATCTTATATAATTGGTGTCAGAATTTGAAAAGGCCGGGAGCATTTGCTTCCGGTCTTTTTTGATATCGTTTAGCGATTATCGTGTTTTTGAAAACCTGACATTTTGCATCAAACATTGCTTTCCTGTACTGAATGAAATAACTTCGGGGTTTTATTTCAGCAAGTAAGTGGATGGTAACATTCCTGCTCAACTAACCCATTTTCAATTAATTCCCTTTTCATGTCCGAATTTCAAGCATATCTTCAATTGGGTTTCGATCATATAACGGATTCCAATGGTTACGACCACATACTCTTCATCGTTGCGCTTTGTACAATTTATACGCTTATTGACTGGAAAAAAGTTATCATTCTCGTAACGGCTTTTACCATCGGCCATTCGATAACCCTGGCACTTTCTACGATGGGTCTGATTTCCATTCGTCCGGATGTCATTGAGTTGTTGATTCCGGTTACTATTCTTTTCACGGCGATCCTGAATTTCTTTCATAAAACACCAAAGAGTTCTTACGTAAGAGAAAAAACATATAGTCCGCGTTATCCGCTCGCACTTACTTTCGGACTTATCCACGGTTTAGGATTTTCTAATTACCTGCGGGCGCTGCTGGGCAAAGAAGCGGATATTGTCGAACCACTTTTGGGATTCAACGTCGGGCTCGAACTTGGTCAGTTGATTATTGTATTTATCATTCTTTCGATCGCTTTTGTAGCTATCGAAATTCTTCGTCTGTCTAAATTGAGATGGAATGATATTATCTCGGGAATTATTGTAGGAATGGCAATATCCCTGATCATTAATAATGAGCTTTTTAGAGAAATCTTAGGATAATCCGTAAATTAATCGCGCAATTGATAACACTCCAATTATTATGAGAAACCTGCTACTACCTTTTTTATTGCTGCTGTCTCTGGCGATTAATGCCCAGCAGCTTCCAACTTCCCCCAATTACAAGGCCAACGACCGGTTCGAGCAATTAGGGACTGTATTACCGACTCCTAATACCTATCGAACCGCATCCGGAGCGCCTGGAAAAGAATACTGGCAGATGCGCGCAGATTATGACATTAAAGTAGAGCTGGATGACGAAAAACGTCGTATCATCGGTTCCGAAAACATCACTTTTTTCAATAATTCTCCGGACGAATTAAAATACATCTGGCTGCAATTGGAGCAAAACCTTTTCAAGAAAGATGGTATTGGCGCTACAAGCCGTACCGGAACCATCAACGAAAAAGGAATGAGCACCACCCAGCTTCAGGGATTGAATAACGGTCGCGGTTCTAATCTTGATCCAAAAGTTGAGTATGGTTACGAGATCTCAAAAGTAAAAGACAAAGCAGGAAATCCGCTTAAATATACCATCAACAACACAATGATGCGTATCGACTTGCCGACACCTTTAAAACCGGGCATGAGCGTTGTTTTCGGAGTAGACTGGAGCTATAACATTACTGAATACTATGGTCGCAGCGGATATGAATTTTTCCCGAAAGACGGAAATTCAAATTATTTCATCGCGCACTGGTTTCCGCGTCTGGCACCTTATGATGACGTAAACGGATGGAACCACAAACAATTCCTGGGACAAGGCGAATTCGCTTTGATTTTCGGGAATTATAAAGTTGCTATCACAACCCCTGCCGATCATATTGTCGCAGCATCCGGTGAATGCCAGAACTACGCACAAGTATTGACAGCTACGCAAAAACAACGTTTAAAGCAGGCCGAAACTTCAAAAACTCCCGTGATTATTGTAACACAGGCAGAAGCTGAGAAAGCTGAAAAACGGGAGAACAAATCGGTTGGTAAAAAGACATGGATCTATAAAGCAGATAACGTACGCGACTTCGCATTTTCAAGCAGCCGTAAGTTTATCTGGGATGCAATGCAAAGCGATGTTTATAAGAACGGCCGCAAAATCTGGTGTATGTCGTTTTATCCAAAAGAAGGAAATCCACTTTGGGAACAATACTCAACCCGCGCCGTTGCTCATACGCTGAAATCTTACGGTAACCGTACTTTTGAATATCCTTATCCGGTTGCAATTTCCTGTCACTCAACTGTGGGTGGCGGTATGGAATATCCGATGATCAGCTTCAATGGCGGTCGTCCGGAAGAAGATGGGACTTACAGCGAGCAGGTAAAATATGGTATGATCGGGGTAATTATCCATGAAGTTGGTCACAACTTTTTCCCGATGATCGTAAATTCAGACGAACGCCAGTGGGCCTGGATGGATGAAGGATTGAATACTTTCTGCCAATATTTGGCCGAAAAAGAATGGGATTTCAATTATCCAACCCGTCGCGGAGAGCCAATGTTTATTACGGATTATATGTCGTCTGATAAATCGGTGTTATCTCCTATCATGTCTTCGGCTGAAAACGTCATCGGACTTGGGCCAAACGCTTATGCTAAACCTGCAACAGCGCTGAATATTTTGCGGGAAACTGTTATGGGCCGCGAGTTATTTGATCACGCTTTCAAAGAATATGCAACACGCTGGAGATTTAAAAGCCCAACGCCCTCAGACTTTTTCCGTACCATGGAAGATGCTTCCGGTGTAGATCTTGACTGGTTCTGGAAAGGCTGGTTCTATGGTGTTGAACCAGTCGATCAGGATTTGGTAAGCGTTAACTGGTTTAGTGTTGATACACAAAATCCGGAAATTGAGAAAGAGCTGGCTCGAAAAGAGGCTGCGGCAAAAGCGCAGACGATCAGTAAAATCCGGGACGCTGCTGATAAATCCAAGACCGTAGTTGCTCAGGATTCGACAATGAATGATTTCTATAATTCATACGATCCATATAAAGTGACGGACGCAGATAAGCAGAAGTATGAGCAGTATCTTGCTACTTTGTCACCAGCAGAAAAAAATCTGGTTCAAAACCATACTAATTTTTATACCCTTGCAATTAAAAACAAAGGTGGTTTGCCAATGCCGGTTATCGTCAAAATGGGCTTTGAAGACGGAACCGATTCGTTGGTAACTTTCCCTGCTGAAATCTGGCGGTTCAATGACCAGCAAATTAATAAAGTAGTCTCGACGTCTAAAAAAGTAGTTCAGTGGACACTGGATCCTTACTATCAGATTGCAGATATTGACACAGAAAATAATTCATATCCGCGTGTTGCGAAACCAACCCGGTTCCAGATCTTCAAACAATCTCAAATGCGCCGTCCACAAAATCCTATGCAGCAGCAGGGAGCGGGTGCAGGCAAGGTTGGCGGAGAACCTAAAAATTAATAAAACTTATTTCAATTAATAGTAAAAAAGCCCTTCTGGTATTGATCATACCGGAAGGGCTTTTTGATGTGATTTCAAGATTGACTTATGTAAATTGAAATTTAATCTATGTAATTTCAAAATTGATTTTATGTATCTCAAAAGTTAGCCACTAGTTTTAAAAAATTAGATTAATCGCATCTTATGAACATTGTCATCCTCGACGGATATACTCTAAATCCAGGCGACCAGAATTGTGCGCCGGTTAATGCATTAGGAAAAGTTACCGTATACGACCGGTCAAGTCCTGATCAAATTATTGAAAGAGCGATAGACGCCGATGCCGTTCTGGTGAATAAAGTAATTTTAAATGAATCGGTTTTAAGTCAACTACCTAAACTAAGATACATAGGAGTTTGTGCGACAGGGTATAATAACATTGATATCAACTCGACTAACAAATACGGGATTGTCGTTACCAACGTAAAAGCATACGGCCCTGCGTCGGTTGCTCAGCATACCTTTGCCTTACTATTAGCGCTGGTAAACCATATTGAGTTGCATAGCCAAAGTGTAAGAAATGGCGATTGGGCAACATCGGAGGATTTCTGTTACTGGAAAACGCCTTTGGTTGAACTGGCAGGAAAAACGATTGGGCTGGTCGGTTTAGGAGATATTGGTTCACAGGTTGCAAAGATCGCTTCTGCTTTTGGAATGAAAGTTATCGCCTATCGAAAAAATCCGGAACAGACTCATAATACAGATATAGAAATGGTTTCCATGAAAACTCTTTTCAAGCAGAGTGATGTAATAAGTTTGCATTGTCCGTTGACAGAGGAAACAAAAGACCTGATCAATGCGGAAAGATTGTTGTGGATGAAACCAACTGCATATTTGCTGAATACCGGACGCGGACCTCTAATCAATGAAGAAGACCTTGCAAATGCGTTAAAAAATAAAACAATCGCAGGTGCCGGGCTTGATGTGCTTTCATGTGAACCACCAAGGACTGACAATCCACTAATAACTGCATCCAATTGTGTGATAACCCCGCATATCGCATGGGCATCTTTCGAAGCAAGAAAGAGATTGTTGCAAATGGTTGCTGATAATTTAAGCGCTTTTATGGAAGGAGAAGCAACGAACGTAGTAAAATGAAATCTAAAAATGATACGGATCCGGTTAGGCGTCCGTATCATTTTCTTCATCTTTATTCTGTTTCAAGGGCAGAATTACAACAAACTCCGAGCCAATATTTTCCTTACTGCTTGCCGTGATCGTGCCGTTGTGTTTATCTAAAATTTTCTTTGTTATAGCAAGGCCAATCCCCGACCCTTCATATTTGTCTTTTGTATTAAGCCGCTGAAATAACGAAAATATCTTATCCCCGTACTTTTCATCAAATCCGATACCATTGTCGGATATCGATATTTTACAGATTTCTGATGGATTACTTTGTTGATTATCGCTGACGGCAACTTCCTCAATTCGAATAACCGGCGTCTGGTCTGGCTTTGAAAATTTGAGCGCGTTTCCAATAAGATTTTGGAAAACCTGTCTGATCTGACCTTTGTTTGCTTCAATGGCAGGTAATTCTCCGATTTCAAAACGTGCCTGTTTTTCGTCGATCAGGATTTCAAAATCTTCTAAAACCTCATCAATAACAACTTTTAAATCAATCCTCTCAAAGTGATTATTATTTACAGAAAGACCGGAATAGGTCAAAATATCAATAATCATCGTTTTCATCCTGCCCGATGATGCAATAATTTTTTCAAGATATTGAACACTTTCTTCGGGCAATTCCTGAATATGGCGACTTTTTAAAAGACCTGAAAAAATCAGGATCTTACGCAACGGCTCTTGTAAATCGTGGGATGCAACCGAAGCAAATTGCTGCAAATCGTGATTACTGATTTCCAAAGCCGTGTTAGCATTTTCAAGCCTTTCGTTATTCAGTTTCAAAAGACGCTGAATTTCTTTTTGATAAGAAAGGTCAGTAATAATAATGCTTAAAGAAACCCCTTCATCGAGTTCAAGCGTCGTTACGGAAAGCTGGCATGGAATCAGACTGTCATGACTGCTGATCGAAATTTCGAATTTTCCGTCGTGTGTCCAGCCCTTCTGGAAAATTTCTTTATAATCTTCCTGACATTCCCTGGCAATAAAAGTGTGAAATGACAGCCCTATCACTTTGGAAAGCGGAACATTAACCATCGACGCAAACATGGAATTACAGTATAAAATAATCCCATCGTTGTTCAGCGTAACAGCGCCTTCATTCATTTTTTCAATAAAAACCCGGTATGTCTGATCGGCTGTTTTTAGTGTGTAAAGTTCATGCCCATCTTCTTTTTTAACAACCAGAGCATCGATCTGGCCTGTACGTATGGCATGGATAATGTCGGTAGCTTCCTCCAGTTGCCAGTGTAAGCTCTCGTTTTCCTTTACAAGCTGATCGTACGTTTTTATTGGATTCATCAATTATTACTAAGAAAGTCCTAATCCTTTAAGCACCCTTTTGGTGTCAGACATATCGCCGATAAGCCTCCTTTCGGGCAAAGGAAAACTTTTGATCAATAACGGCAGCGCAATAATCTGCTCGCTTTCGGCAATCTTTTTTTGTTGATATACATCTATTATTTCCAATGAATATTTATCACCACCAATGTGTTCTTCACATATCTGTTTAATATTACTGATTGCCCTGACAGAATTGGTCGAGGCCCCGGTTACGAATAACCTTAAAACATATCTATCGTCTTCGCGAGTAGTATCGTCCATATCGTGTGGGCCCAGAGGTTCACTCATTCAGTTTTCCTCGCCGGGCGGATATTTAAGCCAACCAAAACCTTTTCTTCATTAGAAAGGTCGCCAATAATTTTTCTTATTGGTTCAGGCACTTTTTTTACTAATGTCGGGATTGCCAGAATCTGGTCTCCTTCCGCAAGCTGAGGCTGAACCAACAAGTCTATAACTTCGATTACATATTTATCCTTTAAATGCTCTTCACAATATTTTTTCAAATTACTCAGGGCAGTGACAGACTTTGTCGTTTTTCCGGCCACATATAGCCGCAACTCCCAGATTTCTTCTGTTGATTCCATAGATTTTCTTTACTGCCTGAGATTATTCTTCGTTGTGTCGGTTACGTATTAACTGTTCTCTGTTTTTTTCTATAACTTCTTTTCTTAACTCGTCTTCGATATAACTCTTGTTCAACTCATCCTGTACCGAATCAAATTCTTCTTTCAGACTGGCAATTTTCGATTCCAGGACACGCCGTTTCCGTTCAATCTCCATATCCTTCATCGTGAACGCATGTTTACGCAGAACAGATCCTGTTTCTTCCTGTAAACGCTGAGCTTCGCGCGCTGAACCGGTCAGGACACCTTCCGGACCTAAATAAACATCCACCAAATTCAGTCCTTCATCCGAAATTACGAATTCTCTGACCTGATTGGAGTGCTTCATCCCTCTGGACTTCATGACATACATACCACGGTTACGTTCGCCGTTAAATTCAATATCCCTTACTAAAAGCCAGGCATCAACCAGAGAAGATACCCCTTCGTCCGTTTGTTCATTGACAATATTATTCAGCGTCAGCGCAGTGAACATCACTGTTATTTGCTCCGCCTGAAGAAAATCAATCAGCCGAATTAACATCGTTTTCACCTCACTTACCGAACCTACCGTAATCAGATTCGTTATTGGATCCAGAATTACAGTTTGCGGCTTAAATTCTTCAACCATTTGATGAATGGAAACCAGGTGCATTTCCAAACCATTCAGTGTTGGGCGCGAGGCATGAAATTTAAGCAAACCATTTTTGACATGATCCTGAAGTTTTATACCAATAGACTGCATGTTTCGAATAATCTGTTTTGGAGATTCTTCGAATGCAAAATAAATACAACGCTCCCCTCTCCTACACGTTTCATTTGCAAAATATCCTGCAATACTCGTTTTTCCAGTACCTGCAGTCCCTGAAACAAGTACACTGCTTCCCTTATAAAAACCTTGTCCACCCAGCATTTTATCCAGCGAAGGAATACCTGATGATACGCGCTCTGTGGATACTTCGTGTTCAAGCGTCAAAGACGTAACCGGCAATACTGAAATTCCGTTACGATCAATTAAAAAAGGATATTCGTTGGTACCATGCACAGAACCGCGATATTTCACAATGCGCAGCAAACGGGTTGAAATCTGATTTGCGACACGATGATCCAGCAAAATCACGCAGTCGGAAACATATTCCTCCAGGCCGTGACGGGTGAAAGCACCATCCCCTTTTTCACCGGTAATAATTGTTGTAACTTTTTTCTCTTTCAGCCATTGAAAAAGACGTCGAAGTTCCGCCCGGATTATCGCTTGATTGTTAAGACTTGAAAACAAGTTCTCAATCGTATCAAGCACTACCCGTTTCGCACCAATACTATCAATCGCATGTCCGAGACGAATGAAAATTCCGTCAAGATCATACTCTCCTGTTTCTTCAATTTCACTTCTTTCAATATATACGTGGTCCAGCTTTATAAGCTTATCATTTTGCAGCTTTTCAAGATCAAAACCTAATGATGCCACATTTACAGCAAGTTCATCTGCCTTTTCCTCAAAAGCCATAAAAACGCCCGGTTCGCCAAATTCAATTGCCCCGCGTACGATAAACTCCATGGAAAATAAAGTTTTTCCACAGCCAGCCCCGCCACAAATCAAAGTAGGGCGATCCTTCGGGATTCCACCTTCTGTGATCTTGTCGAGACCAATAATACCGGTTTTGGATTTCGGCAAAAGTTTCACCGGTTCGTCCAGATTACGAGAATAATTCACACTCATTTAAATCAGATTTTGCAGTTTGAGGAATAGGCTTACGCAGTATAAATATTTTTTAAATCACAGCTAAGCAATAATTATGCCTACCAATGATTTTCACCAGATAAGAAGACGGTAGCCAGATAATTAAATAATACTTTGTTTTTTAAGCTACAATATCCAACGTTATTCGTCAATACCCAAAGCTCCGGAAGACCGAACTAAACTTCTGAGTTATAAATTAGCAATTTGAGGAATAATTTATCCAATTATTGTCCAACAAAGCAGAAAAGAGTATGGGTCACATTCGTTGCCGGGACTTTTCAGAAGCATATTGTTTTGTCAGACAATGGTAGATTATCAACTCATATGCCCTTTGTTTTGATGGGAATAACCGGTTAACAGTCATGTGAATCAGATTACCAAAAACAGACAGAAGTCTCATTTTATCCTTAATACGCTCTGATAGCTGTTTAACATAACGGTTTTCAATATTTGCAATGGAAGTCTGCCTTATGACCTGTTCCATCACTGGTTTAAAAAACCGATACTTTTCGCCTAATTGCTTTCTCACATCGCTGTTTCCATTGAATTCGCTAAAAAAACTTTCCTTCAATCTTTCTAGAAGTTCGTATTTCTCGCTAAATGAAAAATCAGCATTTGACAAAAGCTGATCAATTCTCTTAACCGCGAAGACAAACCGCTCGTTTTCATCAAAACCATCGGCAGACTGCGACAAAAATTGTAAAATAGATATACTGTCATCATGAAATAAGGTTTCGCACAGCTCTATTTCTCCATGACCGTATTTTTCCAGCTCACGATTGTATGTATCTGCCTGAACTTTGTATACCTTGTCCTGAGTGCTATTATGTTTCAATACATTTTCGATTGCAGTCATTACTTCCGTGTAAAAATCTTTTTGCTGACTATTATAAAACCGCAACCTCAAATGAGGGTCAGGATCTGCATAACGGATAAAGAAGAATTTCTCAATAATTTTGGCATCCAGTAATTGCTGAATTACTGGATATAATTCATTGATCAAAAGAGCATCACAAGTTTTTTCGCCTGCATAAATTTTCAGGTACAACCACTCACTTCCAATCGAAAATTGTCGTTGGATAGTTGTGTTGATATGAACTGAAAAACCCGGAATTGGCGCAGCCTGATCATTCCAAAAAGGGATCACAATTTCACTTGCATATTTCTGTCCGTCATGTTCAAGAAAGCAATTTTCCGGCCTGGCCAGATATTCTTTGACAATAACCTCCTGATCTTTTTGAAACGCCAGAATCAGTAGTTGTAATGAAAAAGGGATTTTACTGTCCACAAACAATTCATTGTCTCCTGAGACAATCACGAAATGGTCCGGAATCCTTTTTTGGTTGAGCTTTTGAGCAACTTCGGTCAACGTATTTCCTCTGAATTCGCTAGCCTGTAAAACCCAGCCAGCCCGGTTCAAAATGATATTTTGATATTTGACCTGCGGAAGAAAATCCTGACCGCCCAAAATCCCCCAGTCAAACTTTACATTCAAATGTGCGTCCTGATGCTGCAAATCGCATAAAAACCGATAAATGGGCAGACCGGTTTTATAATTATGGGCATTCGACAATCTTGGAATAACGCGCTTATTCAAACTCTTTGATCGCAGAATGATCCTGTTTCCCCGAACAGAAACCATCAGATCCTGAACAGGAATCTGAAATCTCGGGTCTACTGACGATTTTCCCATATACGGAATTTCATACTGATACAGCGAAGGCCGCGCCATAATATTTCCTGCGCGGGAATCCGGGCAATAAATAATCTCGGCAAAAACCACATCCGGATTCTGGGTTTCCTCCTGCCGGATACATTTCTTTAAATGATTCAGTAAACCGGCGCTTCCTTCGAAAAAACGGCTGATGATATTAACCGCCGAAGGCCCGTTGCAGGCTGCCAGATTGAAGGTAAAATTGCTGTTATCAATTGCCTCCGGGGAATCAGAAAGCAAATTACCGAAAGCATAAAAATTATGTGCAGTGAATTTATGATCCGGACTATGTCGGGCAATGAAAGAGAGATCTTCGTCGGTCAGTTCAATAACGTTCGAGTTTTCTCTGATTGCTTTTGTATATTTTTCGAGAATAAATTTTTGCCACCAATTGTTCACATATTTACTCTTGATATTTTCAGAAGGCGGAATAATCAGATCGTCTATCATCGGCGTATATCCTGCTCCTAACGACGATAAAGAACCGTAGCCGATTCCAATTTCCTGATCCAGAAGTTTTACCAGCAACACCTCTTCATCCTCATAACGACTCCTGAATTTTTGCTTGAATTCTTCGATATCACTATTGACAAATGGCTGATTAAGAACCATCAATTTTGTCAGTGATCGTTGAATCTGCTGGATAACCTCTTCCTTGATCTGATTTTTTGAATACGAAAAAAACGTATCGACCTGAACAAAATCCTTTTTTGTCGGAACAGCCGTTAAGTCGTCTATATCCTGGCGCAGTTGTTCATACATGGCAATCCGGTCATCTGGTTGCGCCAGCAAAATCTTAAAATTTTTGAGTTGAGTAGTAAGTGACTCTGTATTTTGAAGCGATGCAAGTTTCGATATCAGGACGTCCAGAAATCCCGGACCGGTGATTACGGTTTCCAGATCAAAAGTTAAGATCTTATTTGCAATCAGTTCTTCTAGGAAATCTTTCGCTTCTTCCCGGTCAATTCCTGCGAGAACCAATAATCCAGTCAATTCGTCAAAGGTCGCGCCATGAAGTGCACGGCTGAAAATTTGAATTAGATAGTCATTTCCTTCAATGGAACTGATGAAATAGCTGCGCTGATCGTCGTGACGCAGTTCTTCAATATAGCGATAATTTGTTCCGACCGAATAAAGAGAAGAATTGGGAAAAAGTTGAAGCTGGGATTTAATGACAGGCTGTTCAATGATCCATTCCTTGATGGCAATTAAACATTCAAAATCAATTCGGGTATTTCTTAAAACCGGATTTGATTTTGAAATTTCAAACTGCGTATCCGCCCCGGTTATCCCTAACGCACAGCCGGAAAACAATCCATAGGGAGTGCTGCGTGTGCTTGATCGGATTAAATATTTATAGAGCGTGACAAGCAGTTTGCCGCTTTCCGAAATTTCTCCGCCGGCAAGCCAAAGTTGAAACCGTTCGTAAAGGCCAGGTGAAGCGACAAAAATGGATTCCCGGGCAAACGAGTCCTGATAGTATTGCTTTAATAAATTTTCGGGAGAATGGTCTGAAAGTCGTTGATGAAATTCAATAAGCTTATCAACAGACACCGCGGGACGGCGAAGCAAATAGAAATCAAAGTGGCGAATCATAACGTATGAAGTTTATCGCCGCTAAGTAACAGATATATCTCGTAATTAATAATCTCTGGTATACTAAAATACCATTTTAACTACATGATACCAAACTTTGAAATTTTCCAATGGCTGATTCAAAATTAGCCATTGGAAAAGGTTCTTTTAAAAAACATATCGGATTTAAATCGTAACCGGTAAAAAGATACTCGGGATACGACGCTGTAATTACTAAGGATTGTTGTCTTCGAAACTCAAATAACATATCTTCTGTAATGATGCGATCCGGTGAAGGCAGACTGGCAAAAACCAGGTCATAGTCATTGGATTTCAGCATTTGCAGTGCTTCTTCTGAGTATGCTCCCGACCAGATAAGGTCGAGGCAATACGTCCGGCGAATGTATTTTTCTAAAAGGCTGTCAGCTAGCCACCATCGGTTAATCAGAATACAGCGATACATATAATAGTGAGAAAGCTATCCCTTTATATTAGTATAAAAAAGAACTCATTGTAGTAATATCAGGCTGTTTTTTACCATTGTTTAAAGAACTAAGATTTACCAGTCTTTCTTTTTTCAATACTAGACGAGATGAAGTAATAACGGGAGTAGCTGATTTCGTTTGCATCGTTTCTTTGGGTTGAATGATTAATAATGAACATAAATCAACAGAACCATTTCTGCTGGTTGATGAAACGAAAGTATAGGACGTGGTGCCGTATTTCAACTAATTTAGACCTATGGGTATACGTTTTTCGACCAACAGGGGAGAAACCGGGGTTGGTTGATTTAAAGAAAGAGGGATGTCAGGCTCTGTCAAGTCTGATACCGATCATTACCTCATACTCATCCGCGGTGTGGCGTACATTAAGGTCATGACGATCAGAATAAAGAAGGTTTAAACGCTTGCGGGTATTAACAAGACCAATCCCGCCGGATTTTTTATGCGATGCGCCGACCGTAAAACTCTTGCCTCGATCTGGCAAACTATTCTGGACAGTAAAATATAGTACGTCCTCCTCAATAACGGCGGATACATAGACGTAAGAAGATTTCCGGCTGAGATTGACGCCATGTTTGAACGCATTTTCTACGAACGAGATGAGTAACAGTGGTGCGATTTTCAGGCCCGTGGCTTCGCCATCCATCGCAAAAGAAATTTCTACGAGCGCCTGTGGATGGCGATATTTTTCCAGCTCAAGATAGTTTTCGATATATTCCAGTTCTTCCGTTAACGGTACTTTTTCTTCATTTACACCATACAAACTATACCGCATCAAATCTGACAACTTCAATACAAGATCCGAAGCTTGTTCGTCGACATCAACCGTTCGCGTGTAGATACTGTTGAGTGTATTAAAAAGAAAATGCGGGTTTATCTGAGATTTCAGGAAATCCAGCTCTAACGCCAAATTATCCCGTTCAAGAATCAGGTTTTTTGTTTGAATGAACAGAATATCAGCAAATGCTTTTACACATAAATAAAAAGTTACAATACCGAAGCTGAAACTGTAATTCCAGAAAGCGATTTTTTTATCTGTAAAACACCCAAACCAACCATTATTATGGATGTAGCCATAAACATTTTTCACCCAGGTTTCCTGCGTCTTGCTTGCGAAGTCAAATTTGTCGCTGTATGGATAAAGCTTAATTATGGAAGCATAATTTGTCCAGTAAATGATTAAAAAACTGACGAGAAGCCACAGTAAGAAAGGAATTATTCTCTTTTTATAAAGAAATCGGGGAAATACAAAAGCGCTGAGAAAGTAATATATACAGATTGTTTGAACAAAGAAAAGCAGACAGAGATAGTTGGTAACAAAGGCATTGTCTTTGGTCAAAGGCCCGACAGCAACATACTTACCGATAATCCAGGTAAGGATTATCAAGAAGAAGTGCGGTAGAATCTTGTAAAGACTTTTCTTTGTAACTGAAAAATTCCTAAGAGGTGCCATTTTCACCATTTGGTCTCAGCGTTGTCTTATTTTTTCAAGATTTCCATTACAGTTTCTCTGTAAGTTACTCCAATATCTACTTTTTTACCGTCCGTAGTAACGATCTGGTTACCATCGATTTCCCTGATTGCATTGATTCGAACGATAAAGGACCGGTTGATTCTTAAAAACCTTCCATCGGGCAGCATACTTTCCATTTTAGACATTGTGTTGTGTGTGATAATAGTTCGCTGCGGCAAATGGATTTTGATATAATCTTTCATTGCTTCAATGAGTACAATCTCATCTGTTATAATCCTAACCAGTTTTTTATCTTCTTTGATAAGGAGAAAATCTCTACCTGAATTTGTCTCTTTTTTCTGTTGTGTTACGAGTTTTTCAGTTTCCGGAGATTCCCCGTCATAAGACCTGGCTGGAAGACTTGCGTTTGCTAATGCTGGTAACAATTCAACTACTTTATTCACAGCACGTATGAAACGTTCAAAAGAGGCAGGCTTCAGGAGGTAATCTGTAACATGGTGTTCAAATCCTTCGAGTGCATATTCCTGATAAGCAGTAACCATGATAACCTTTGGATTGTGGCCTTGCATGGCCCGGATAAACTCAAATCCTGTCATTTCAGGCATTTGAACATCCAGAAAAATAAGATCGGGTTTGCTAATCTGCACTTGAAACAAGGCATCCACTGCATTGCCGAATTCTCCAACAAGTTCCAGGTAAGGCACACGGTTGATAAATTTTTTCAGAAGCTCTCTCGCATCCGGCTCATCATCAATGATAAAACAGTTTAGTGTTTTATTCATCGCTTGATTTGATGTATTCATCTATATTTTTATGGCTATTGATCGAAAACAGTTATAAATCAGTCGAAATAGTTATAAAAAGGTTTCGACAGTACCTTTCTTTGAATTACAACTCGGAAGCTACATTTAAAAATACTAACAGTTATGAACACTATGAACTCAATTAGCGCAAATAATACGTCAAGTCCTTTTACAATGAACCTGATGGGTCTTAAAGTTCGTAAGTTACGCGAGATATATGGATACTCCCAGGAGTTTGTTGCTTTTCAAATTGGAATTAGCCAGGCTGCTTATAGTAAAAAAGAATCGGGAAGAACTGACCTTTCCTTAAGTTGTCTGAGTAAACTTGCGAACATCTACTGTATTTCCATGATAGACCTAATAAGCTTAAATACGCAGGAACTACTGCTGAAAGTTATTCAAACAGACTCGAAGATGGGCAGTCTGGTTTAATTTATCACATCAGGCACGTCGAAAGTCACATCGTATACAAAATACACTTTATCAACACAACGTTTTTATAGTTACACTCGAAAACCAAACAAGGGATAGTCGGAGCAATTCTGACTATCCCTTATTGTTTTGTCCCAACTCCCCCCCGATATTGTCCGTTTTAGGGTCGATACCATGACTTGAAACATTTTACTTTTGGATTATCAATTTAAACTTGTTAAACCAACTTAATTGTTTTAGTCATGCCCAAGATAAACACCTACCTGAACTTCGATGGAAAATCGGAAGAGGCATTTAATTTTTACAAATCCGTTTTTGGCGGTGAATTTTCTTCTGTCAACCGTATGTCCGATATGCCCGGTGCCGAGCAGCTTGTCGATGATGAAAAAGGCAGACTTATGCACATTTCGCTTCCGATTGGAAAAGATGATGTATTGATGGCTTCTGACATCGTTCCGTCTATGGGTCATAAATTGACGGTTGGAAATCATTCTTATATCTCCGTATTCACAGAAAGCAGAGATGAGGCAGACCGTCTTTTTGCCGGATTATCGGAAGGCGGCACAATTGAGATGGCATTGGAAGATACCTTCTGGGGCGATTACTTTGGTAGTTTTCTCGATAAATATGGTGTTGGCTGGATGATCAATTATCCGCAGCAACATAGTTAATCATAAATAAAATGAAAATTACCGGTCAGGTTTCAAGGATAATTTTGAAGCCTGGCCGGTAATTTCATAACAGCCTAAGGTAACCGGCTGATTAATTAATGTTGATAAAATTTGAAATAAATTAATTTTTTTACTATTTTTTGTTCAGATATTAACAAACTACTCAACATGATGATCAAGCTTCGTTTGGCAATCGTATTAATCAGCTTCACCACTTTTGCTGAAGCTCAGGGAATTGTTGTCAATTCTGACGGAACCCATTCTGTCGTTATTAATAATGGAAGCACTTCAACGATCGTAAATCCTAACGGCGCGCATTCCACTGCTATTACTAACGGCAATACATCGATAATCGTGAATCCTAACGGAACTCATTCAACCGCTTTCCACAATGGAAGTACATCAACCATTGTGAACCCAGATGGAACGCATTCGGTGGGAGTAAATGTCGGAGGATCTTTTCTCACACCTCCCAATGATGCTCTGAATAAAACGAATGAGGAAGAGAAAAATCAAGGAAACAAATCTCGTTTTGGTACTTGGAACGATGATGAAGACTACTGGTTTTCAGAGCCGAAAGTAAAAGAGAAGAAAATAAAGAAACGGTCAAAAGCTAAAAAAGAATAGTTTAGCGCAAAACCAATTCAATGTTCTGATGCTCAGCAATAATGGATAGTATAATGTCAAAATAAGTTTCGCCCGTTCCATTTTCCAGTGCGGCCAACTTTTCCTGAAACATTTTTTTGTTAAAAGGAGAATCAGGTTTCAACTTTTCTTCATAATATATTTTGGTCACCTGACGCCCCAGCGCATCTCTGCTTTTCTCCGAATTAATCCATATCAGCTCTATCTGTTCTTTATTTTTTATTGCTCCAAATCCTCCATATAACAGGTCGCTGAACGCATCCAGGCTGCAACTTAATTTCCAATCTTCATCCGACATTAATACACGGTTGATTTCGTCGTAAAATGTTTCTATATCTTTAATTGAGCTGCCGTCAATGATAATTCGTTTCTTCATTTCGGAAATATAATCGATTGCCTGAAATATTCATTTACTTCATGAAATGATGTTATTTATGAATATTTTTTAGATTATTCCTGTCAGTAAAATTTAATCTTATATACCTGAACTGTATCCCCCAAATTCAAAAAAGACGAATGGACTCAATGGATCAGGATTTTAGTAGTAGAAGATGAAATGCTCATTGGCGCTAAAATCTCAATGCTGCTTACCAAACACCGGGTATTTACAGGGAAACATACCGGCGAGTTTTATTGAAAATACCTGAAAACATGAACCCTGACTCAACTTCCTGTAAATTCAATTTTACAGAAAGTTTTTGTACAATCTGTTTTTATTCTGGTCGCAAAGCTGAGCCATACAGACAAGTTATTTGAGCCGTAGAGGAAATTGCATCAGCCGGAGAACGGCCATATTTGTATCGTTAAATCAAAAAAATAAATCGATGACAACGATAACAAAAATAAATCTTGGAAAAAACGGACCACTTGTTTCTAAACTTGGATTAGGATGCATGCGTATGTCCTCCATCTGGGGTGGCCAGACGAATGAAGAAAGCGAAAGTATAGCAACGATTCAGGCTGCACTTGACAACGGTATCAATTTTTTGAACACCGGAGATTTTTATGGCAGCGGCCATAATGAATTGCTGGTAGGAAAAGCGATTAAAGGCCGTCGGGAAGATGCTTTCATTAGCGTTAAATTCGGCGCAATTTTTTACAATGGCCAGTGGATTGGGATGGATCTTCGCCCGATAGCGATCAAAAACTTTATAAATTACTCTTTGGTTCGGTTGGGAATTGAAACCATCGACCTCTACCAGCCTTCCCGACTGGATGGAAGCGTTCCTGAGGAAGACGTGATCGGAACGATTGCTGATTTAATCAAAGAAGGAAAAGTTCGGCATTTGGGTGTTTCCGAAGTTACAGCGGATCAACTGCGCAAGGTAAATAGCATTTATCCGGTTACTGCTCTGGAAATTGGTTATTCACTGGCCGACCGCCAGATAGAAAGTGATCTGCTTCCTGCTGCTAAGGAGTTGGGCATTGGCGTTGTGGCATTTGCTAACACAGCCGAAGGGTTGCTAACCGGTGAATTGAAAGCTCCGCTTCCATCTGATGATTACCATAATCATTTCTCGCGTTTTCAGGGTGAAAATCTGATTAAGAATCTTGAAAAGGTTGAGGTCTTAAAAAAGATGGCAGCTGAAAAAGGATACACACCGACGCAACTTGCAATTGCCTGGGTAAATTTACAGGGCGACCATATTATGCCTTTGGTAAGCATGAGCCGAAGATCCCGGCTGCCGGAAAATATACGGGCAATGGAGATACAATTTTCTGAAAACGAGACTAATATTCTTGACAAACATTTTTCCGAAGGGGCGATTCTTGGCGGCACCTACCTGCAAAGGTAATAGTGGCCGTAAGTCTGTTTTAGATATCTTTGCTTCATGACGAATCCAGCTGAAATAATCCCGGGAGTGCTCTTTTTCTCCTATCTCGCAACGACGAGAAAGGAGAAAGTAGCATTCCTGGAACACAACACTTTGGTTTTACAGGTTTCAGGCCAGTTCACGTTGGAAACTTCCAGCGAGAAGATTTCTATGGGGCGAGGTCAGATGCTTTTGATACAAAAAAATCAATTGGCAGAACTTACCAAAACTCCGGTCGAGGATAATGAATATCAAACCATAGTGATTAGTCTGAAAGAAGACCTGCTCCGGCAGATTGTCTTGGAGGAGCAGATAGAAACTGGTCAAAAATACATCGGGCCACCCAACATTTTAATTCCGTCCAATGAGTTTTTACGCGCCTTCTTTCAGTCCATAATTCCCTATGTTCATAATTCGCAGGAAAAAATAACGCATTCATTAGGCATGTTGAAAGTAAAGGAGGCAGTGCTTCTCCTCCTTTATACCATGCCGGAACTGGAAGAATTTTTGTTCGACTTCTCCGAGCCCTATAAGATGGATCTTGAAAAATTCATGCTCAGTAATTATCACTATAACATTCCCATAGAAAAATTCGCAATGCTTACGGGAAGAAGCCTGGCTGGGTTCAAGCGCGATTTTCAAAAAATATTTGGTATGGCTCCCCGGCATTGGTTACAGGAGAAAAGGCTTACGGAGGCCCGGTATCTTATAGAAAACAAGAACAGGAAAGCATCCGCCATTTACCTCGATCTGGGATTTGAAAGTCTTTCCCATTTTTCACGTTCCTTTAAGAAAAAATTCGGCAGAACTCCAACGGAGGGGATTGTTTAAATAATGTAACACCAAGGTGATACGACGCAAAATTGTTTTTACGATTTCCGAGCTCAAACTTTGATAAGATAATCATGATAAAATGAAGCCTAATCGTGGACTAATCACTAAATCTTTTTTGAAAAGAAAACTCCGGTGAAAACATCGCTTTTTCATTTTTGCTTGTTTCGAGTTGTGCGTCCGTGGCGTAGAGAAACATTTTCTGCTCATAATCATGGATTGCATCTTCAATGCTTTCAAAATTTCCCTCTGTCAAATTACCAGACAGAATTAACGCATCTACCAGTCCGATATTTACCCCCTGACCTGCAAACGGGGGCATAATGTGTGCCGCATCTCCGACAAGTGTTATGGGCAATGGGCGATTATTTTTCCAGGGTTTTTCCAGAGATATTTTCCTGGTTGGCCATATGACAAATGAAGATGTCGATTCGAATAATTGCTTAAACGATACATCCCAGTCAAAGAATCTTTCCAAAAGAAAGGATATAATATGTTCCGTTTTATGAAAATCCGGTTCGTTTTCTGTATCCCACATTTCAGGCTTTCTAAATGTTACGCTGTAACTCAACAGGCCACCATTTTTAGGATTAGCAACTAATAAATTGCCGTTTTGGGCGGTCATGAGTATATCATCGTCGCACATTTTGTAAAACTCAGGACAAGCCGTTTCCGGGTGAGGTACATCGCCTTGTAAAATGAGCGTTCCTGTGTATTCAATTTGTGCGTCGGTGACGTATTTTCTTGCCTGAGACATACCTCCGTTAGCTCCTATAACAAGGTCGGCAGTTACCGTTACACCATTTTCAAAGTGCAAAAGCCATTTCTCGCCTTGAACTTCAAGCCCGGTGAATTTTCGGTCCCAAATTATGCTGTCGGGCGTCAAACTCTGGAGCAGAATTTTCTTTAAATCGTTCCTGTTTATTTCCGGATTATCATACTGATCTTCGGGGCTAGGTTTTCTGGAAAACAACACGGCTCCTTTTTCATCAACGATGGTCCGGCCCATTGGAATTGCCATTTCGTAGTAACGCTGCAATAATCCCGCAGCTGCCAGTGCATCCTGGCCGGAACCTTTATGCAGATCTAAGGGACCGCCGGAAATCCTTGTTTCTGCGTCTTTGTCTCTTTCGTAAACGGTTACGTCAATTCCCTTCTGTTGCAGTAATCTCGCCAAAGTCAATCCAACGGGACCAGCGCCGATAATGGCTACTTTTTTATTTTTCAATAACATCATTTTGCATTGTTTGATATCAAGCAAAATTCCGGAATACAACTCGCACCGGCTTGTATAAATACGACAAAATAAAATTAATTCTTGCGACTAAGCAGGTTCCCATAACTCGATCTTGTTACCTTCTGCGTCCATAATGTGAACAAATTTTCCATAGTCATAAACCGCGATATCATCCAGAATGGTTACTCCGTTTTCCTTGAGTTTACTTACAAGTCCTTCAATATTCTGGACCCGGTAATTTATCATAAAATCTTTTTTGGACGGATTAAAATACTCATCTCCTTTTTTGAAAGGACTCCATTGAAGCGGGATTATTTCCTCAGGTTTGTCAACGTCTCTGTATTCAAAACTGACCGAGCCCCACTCATTGACGTCAAATCCCAAGTTTTTAGCATACCATTCTTTCGTTTCTTTGGGATTGTCCGAAAAAAAGAAAACACCGCCGATTCCTGTCACTTTTGGAGTAATCTCAACTGGTGAAGCCGAATTATCTACTGAATTGTTTGAGTCATCCATATGTATCGTTTTTTAAATTATTAAATTACAGTCTGCAAGAATAATTAATGACATCTGTTATCCGGAATCTTTCACTTGACTGATAACTATCTTAATAAGAATATACTAAACAGTTTCTCACCTTACTTTTTCATTTTTAATAGCTTTCAATCTCTCCGGTGTAGTGCCCATAATTCCCATCGCAACACCGAGCGTTTGGTGGGTGTTGTAAAAGGATGCTGAGTTACGCCGCAGGATATTTGACAAGGTAATCATGAAACGTGCTTTTATCCGAAAGAGGCTGACCAAGTGATTAGATAAATCAAAGTTAAGACAGACGAATTGCATAGGTAAGGGGCATTTACGCCGGTTAGGCGGGCGGTTTGTGACTAAAAAAATAAATTCATAAAATGCATGTATCACTTTTATGACCAGCATGTTCGGTTTGCGACGTATGAGAATTTATTAAAATTATTATGCTTCCTCTTATCCGTAAAAAATTTCTATGGATAAGCTTTCTTTTCTCATCTTTGTTTGTTGAATATGAAGACTTATGCAAGAAACTAAGGGATTATTAGAGAAAATCAGACACCATGATAAATTGTTGATAACGGTGAATGAAAACTGCAAGATTGGTTTGCCTGACGATATTTTACAAAAACTGCTTCAACCACATAAGCTGGCCTATTATTGTTTCATTTTTCTGGATCAGGGTTCTGAAACATATAAAATCGATTCAGACGAAGTTACTATTTCTGACAGCCAAATGGTTTTTGGTTTGCCAAATCAGATATTTTTAAATCCGGTTAAGAGCAAACACAATCTGAATTACAAAGTTGCCTTTGATGAAAATGTACTGGCACTGCTTCCAAATTCATTTCCATTTCTTCTCAATCCGTTAAATACAAATAAGATCACGTTTAATCCTGATTCCAGAGAGCGTGTCAAGTCCATTTTCTCCCATTTATTTCAGTTGCTCCACGCGACTGGGAGGCTCAAAAACACAGAGATTATCTTAGCACATTTCAATACACTTCTTACCGAAATTAACAGCGCTTACTTTGAGCAGAGCGATTATCAAAATATATCAAATCCGAAGTTATCGAAATACATTGCTTTCAAACTTGCCGTGGAAACACACTTGACAGAGCAGCCCGATGTCCACACAATCGCCCAAAAATTAGCCATGACAACCAGCACGCTTTACGGCGTGGTAAAGGAGTTTTCCGGCATTTCACCGAAGGAATGGATGACGAACCGGCTTATGATGGAAGCCCAGCGGAAGCTTCAATATTCGTCACTATCCGTAAAAGAACTGGCTTATGAGCTGGGTTTTAATGACCCCGATTATTTTTCAAGGCTATTTAAAAAGAATACCGGAAAGAGTATAAGTACATTTTTAGCGGATCACCGCGATTAGTCCAGCTATTAAAATGATTTGTCCAACTGGCAAGCTTTCCAGCCAGTTACTTTTGCTTTGTCAGATTTAAACCAAAAATCAAATGAAAACAGCATTAGTAACAGGCGCCAATAAAGGTATCGGTCTTGAAGTAGTGAAACAACTAGCAAAAAACGGATTCTTTGTTTATCTGGGTTGCAGAAATCTTGAAAACGGTTTCGAAGCAATTAAAAAGCTTAGGGCGGATGGAATTGAGAATATTGAAGCTGTAAAATTAGATGTTACCAATCAGGATTCGATCAATGCTGCCCAGGCACAAATAGGAAGTAAAACAGATGCTTTGGACGTGTTAGTAAACAATGCAGGAATTTCCGGCGGGTTTCCGCAGTCTACATTGGACGCAACGATCGATCAATTTCATACAGTTTATGAAACCAATGTATTCGGTGTGGTCCGCGTTACACAAACTTTTATAGAACTGCTAAAAAAGTCAACCAGACCACGCATTGTAAATGTGAGTACTGCAATGGCTTCACTTGCTTTGGCCGCTGATTCGTCGAGTCCTGGCTATGACAATAAGTTAGCAGTATATCAATCAAGCAAATCTGCGCTTAACATGTACACCATTAACCTTGCCTATGCGCTCCGTGACACGCGGTTTAAAGTGAACGCAGTTTGTCCAGGCTGGACCAAAACGGATTTCACCGGACATCAAGGCACAAGCACAGTAGAAGAAGCAAGTATGCGCATCACCAGATATGCATTAATCGGCCAGGACGGGCCAACAGGTAAATTTTTTAGTGAAGAGTATTTCCCTGGACCTGCAAGTTGTCCATGGTAAACCGGAAACCCGAAGAGGAATGAATAATGCTTCGGGTTTCTAACCACTTGATTCTCCAAACTCCGGACTATTCGTTGCGGGGGAGTTGTATTGGTATTATGCCTTAGGATCTCTGGAAAATTAAAAGTCCATAAGGGAAACTTTTTCGTTACAATTTCAGATTATTGCTGAAAAAAAGTTACAAAATGCTTCTCAATATTTATCTTCCTTTTTTGCTTCCCTTGCGAAAGAAGCGGGCGTTTTTCCACTATACCGCTTGAATTCTTTAGTCAAATGCGCTTGATCTGCATAACCTAATTCATGCGCAAGGCCAGCAAGGTTGATATTGGGATTAAGCAATAAGTTATTCCGGACCTGCTCGAAACGGATTAGATTGGACACATCTTTAACAGTATAACCGGAAGACTGCTTAAAATTTCTTTCCAGCGTTCGAACAGTCGCATAAGCCGCCTCAGCTACCTTGCTAACCGACAGAGTCCCGTTAGCCCCTCTCATCGCTGCGCCAGCTTTAAACAGCAAACTATCAGCGGCAGGATATGGTGCTACGTTCACAAAGTATTGCTGTACTTCTGAAATTGCCTCATCTATTTTGACAGCCTTAACCAGAGCATCCAGACTATTATGCAGACGGGCTAGCAGGTGCTCAAAAGTACGCACACCATCTTTACCGGAAGGCAACCCTAATAAATCAAAAACAGTCCATGGGAAACACCGTATACCAATAATTTCCAAGCGACCGCTCGATTGAAAAACCAATGGTTGGTTAAGTAAACCTATTAAAAACGGAGAAGGCATTGGTATCGAAACTTCATGCTGCAAAATGCCGCATCCATTTCCAAAATGAAAAATAATCTCAGCAAAACCATCCGGCACAACTTCAAAATTTGTTTCCGACATTCCAAAATCTCTGCTGTCGTACCAAAAACATTTGATGAAATCTTTTAATTGTTCTAATGGTTCAAATTCCCTGTGATACATCGTAAAATATCAGCGAATTTAAATGTGTAGGGAAAAACGTTCAAAGCAAACTTAAAAAGAAAACTTCGGAAAAAATTTTAACAAATACCGAAAAATCAAAAATTCCTGTAAATCAATGATTTACAGGAATTTTTGATTTCAAGACTTCTAAATGGGAGGGAGACGGGTCTCGAACCCGCGACCTCTAGAACCACAATCTAGCGCTCTAACCGACTGAGCTACAACCTCCGTTTGAGGACACAAAATTAGGAAAAGGTTTACAGCTTCCAAACAAAATTTGATTTTTTTTCAGAAAACTGCAAACCTTTTTTATTCTTTTATAAGCTATTTCGCCGCAACATAAAGAGCGTCAGCAGCTTTCCAGTCTACTACGTTCCAGTATGCATCGATATAATCTGGGCGTTTGTTTTGATATTTCAGATAATAAGCGTGCTCCCAAACGTCTAAACCGATTACAGGTGTACCTTTTGTCTCAGCAATATCCATCAATGGGTTATCCTGGTTTGGAGACGAAGTAATAGCAATTTCGCCGCCATCCTTCACGATCAACCAAGCCCATCCCGAACCAAAACGTCCGATTGAAGCTTTTTTGAACTCATCTTTGAATGCAGAAAAAGAACCAAATTTCGCTGTGATTGCTTTTCCCAGTTCTCCAACTGGTTCTCCACCGCCATTCGCAGAAAGTGATTTCCAGAAAAATGTATGATTCCAGTGACCACCACCGTTGTTACGAACTGGTGCCGGTGCTTTGCTGATATTTTTGATAATCTCTTCTATAGTTTTACCTTCCAGCTCAGTTCCTGCAACTGCTGCATTCAAATTGGTAACATATGCCTGGTGGTGACGGTCATGATGGATCTCCATTGTAAGCGCATCAAAATGCGGTTCTAACGCATTGTTTGCGTACGGTAAAGGATCAAGTGTAAATGCCATTCTGAATAAGGTTTATTGGTTATTGAATATGATTTTCTAGTTGGTTAACAGCAGAAAACTGCTTTATGTTCTTAATCGTTTAAAAAATTTGAGTATCAACTCCTGGCTTTCCTCTGCGAGAACACCTCTTTTTAATTGTGTTTTAGGGTGTAAAACATTCTTGCCAAGACCTGAAAAACCTCGTTTTTCATCCGCTGCTCCGAAGACAACACGTTTCATTTGTGTCCAATATAATGCTCCTGCGCACATTACACAAGGCTCTAATGTTACATACAAGGTGCAATCCTGAAGATATTTTCCTCCCAGATATTCCGATGCTGCCGTTATTGCCAGCATTTCCGCATGAGCTGTTACATCCTTCAGTCGTTCGGTCTGGTTATATCCCTTTCCTATAATTCTTTCTCCAATCACAACAATCGCGCCAACGGGAATTTCCCCATCATCAAAAGCCCTTTGTGCCTGACGAAGTGCTTCGGTCATGAAATAATTGTCTAAAAAATCGGAAGTCATTATAAAACGTTCAATTGGGAATTATACCTAAAACAAAAGCGGGAAGCAATATACTCCCCGCTTTTCAATATTATGCTATCAATCTTATGGTTTAAAAATACGCTGTACCGAACTCCGATCACCATTCTGAACCTTTAACAGATACATACCTGACGGTTTTGAAGTAAAGTCAACTTCTGTAATTTTCTGACGTATAGACTTCTTGGATAACGATCTGCCATTAAGATCGACAATTTCAACAAGAGCTTCCCTGGCTGAAATTGTACCGGTAATTTCCACGGTACATTTATTCTCAATCATGGTCGGGTATACTTTCAACCAATCAGCTACGGGCACAGGAGGTTCTACACCTAATATCGGGTCCACCTGGACGCGGAACGTCCCTGCTCCCCTGCCTACACCACAAGTATTGGATATCGATGTGATCTGATATATCGTCGTTGTTTTAGGAGAAATCTGAACAGCCACAGGACTAACGCTCGAAGAGATTAAAGTATCCTTTGCACCGTCATTTAAATTAAATGTCCATGGCGCGTCACCTGTAATAGCAACATTCAGTGTTGCAGTTTGTCCCATCAAAATATTGGACGGTCCCGTAATAGTAGCGACTGGTAATGGATTGATGGTCATTTTCACAGAACTTACACTACCAGGCAATGTGTTCCCTTGTCCAGCACTTACGACCCGGATAAAGTAGCTTCCCGCTTTTACGGTATCAGGAATTGATGCAGTCAGCACACTTCCATTAACTACCGAAGGTATCGACACAAATTTTGTTATGTCATTCTGAGTCGAAATTTGTGCAGTAAATACATTTCCACTTGGGAAATCACCCGATTTTTGGAATGGAATGGTAAAACTTCTTCCGGCACAAAGCTGCGATACAGATGGATTTCCAGTTGTAATAGTTGGAATAAGTACCGTAACAACCGCTACTCCATTTGATAATCCTTCACCGCAAGCGTTGGAAACCTTCGTAACAACGTAGTTGGTTGTTGTTTGCGGTGTTACCGTTATTTGAGTTGTGGCATTACTCGATGTTCCGGTTTGCCCGTTTGACAAAGTGTATGACCAAGGTGCATCTCCTGTAAAATTAACAGTAATGGTTGTTGACTGCCCGGGAGAAACCGAGTTACTGCCAGAAATAGTAGCAGACGGCAAAGGCTTAATATGAACTTTTATTTCAGCCTTTTGACTCTCACAGGTATTAGTTCCTGTTTGCGTTACATAGAAAGAATAATCTTCAACTTTTTCAGTAAAAGGAGTTAATGCTGTTGTACGAGGATTTGTATCGGTCAATGTCAGGTACCATTTAAGATTTGTGCCTTCTGCACTAAGCGGTGAAGCGCTCGCACCCTGACAATAAGCAACCGAAGGTGTTCCTAGTGTTGGCTTTGGAGTGACATTGATTTTAACATCAATTTTTGCTCTGCTGCTTAAACAGCCATCTGCATCTTTTTGATTAACATAGTAAGACGTCGTACCTTCCGTTTCAGTAGAAGGAGTTGGGGCAGTAGCTGAAGCTGTTCCCCCTGTGGCACTTGTTCCATACCAGTTTAATACTGCGCCTGTCGCAGGAGTCGCAGTAAGTGGTATCGCTTTTACAGATTGACAATATTCAATAGCTGCGGAGGCAACTGTCGGAGTGGGTACTTGTGACTTCACAACAACATCAACTTTCGCACGAGCACCTTCACAAGTATTAAGAGTTTGACTTACGTAATAAGAAGTTGTACCAGCAGTAGTCGTTAATGGTGTTGGTGCCGCTGTTAAAGCTGTCCCGCCTGTTGCTGCCGTATACCACTTCAAAGCGGTTCCAGTTGCAGTCAGCGGAATTGCAGTTTCATTAAAGCAATATACCACTGGTGCTCCTATTGTTGGAGCAGCTGTTTGAGGATTTACAATAACATCAATTTTGGCACGAGGACTTTCGCAACCATTTAAGGTTTGGGTAACATAATATGACTTGGTACCTGCTGCGGTGGTTACTGGTATCGGAGCGGTCGTTACTCCGGCTCCACCCGTAGCAGCAGTATACCATTTTAAAGCAGTTCCGGTAGCGGTTAATGCAACTGGCGTTTCAGATAAACAATAAGTCACATTGGCAACCGTCGGCACAGGAGTTTGTGGATTTACCGTCACATCGATTTTTGCCCGGGGGCCTTCGCAACTATTTAAAGTTTGGCTTACGTAATAAGATGTAACGCCCGCAGTGGTAGTTAAGGGTATCGGAGCTGTCGTTGATGCAGTGCCTCCTGTGGCAGCAGCATACCATTTTAAAGCGGTTCCCGTGGCTGTTAGTGCGACCGGAGTTTCGGATAAACAGTAGGTAACGTTAGCTACAACCGTTGGAGCCACCGTTGCACAAGCCACTGTGGTCACGACAACATCGATTTTTGCGCGTGGACCTTCACACCCGTTTAATGTTTGACTAACATAATAAGAAAAAGTTCCGGCAGTGCCTGTTGAAGGTATCGGAGCTGTCGTTGATGCAGTTCCACCGGTTGCCGAAGTATACCATTTTAAAGCTGTTCCGGTGGCGGTTAATGCAACTGCGTTAGTAGCGCCAGTTGGATAATTTACAGGACTAATGACTGTTGGTGCAGGGGTTGTACATGTTGCTACGCTGACCACGATTTCAGCGCGCGGACCTTCGCAACCATTTAATGTTTGACTAACATAATAACTCGTTGTACCTGCGGTCGTTGTTATTGGTGTTGGCGCAGAACCCAAAGCAGTTCCGCCTGTCGCCGAGGTATACCATTTTAAAGCAGTTCCGGTCGCTGTCAATGCTACTGCATTTGTAGCTCCAACCGTATAATTTACAGGGCTAACAACCGTTGGTGCCGGGGTCGTGCATACAGGAGCAGCAACATTTACAACAATTGCCGAGCGAGGACTTTCGCAAGTCCCGACACTTTGACTTACATAATAAGTAATAGTTCCAATAGCGGCTGTTGAAGGGACTGGCTTAGTAGTGGAGGGAGTACCACCAGTTGCTGCAGTACCGTACCAGTTAAGCGTTGCACCAGTAATAGCAGTGGCTGTTAATGTTGCTGACTGACCTACTGTATAATTTAATGGGGTAACTACAACAGGAGCAGCAGGCGTTGTACATGGAGCGGCTGCAACATTTACAACAATCGCAGCTCTTGGGCTTTCACAGGTTCCAATAATCTGACTTACATAGTATGTTGTACTACCAGCCGTTGTGGTCACGGGTACTGGTTTGGTTAAAGTAAAATTACCTCCCGTTTGATTAGTACCATACCAGCGCAAAGTAGCACCTTCCAGTTCGGTCGCCGTTAACTCTCCAACTTGACCGACAGAATAATTTAGCGGTGTTACAACTACGGGAGCAGCAGGCGTCGTGCAGGTAGATACAACAACGCTGATAGCAGCACGCGCACTTTCACAACCAGCCGAAGTCATTTGACTCACGTAATAAACTACGGTACCAACAGTAGAGGTTGATGGTATTGGTGCTGTTGTTGATGCAGTTCCACCCGAAGCATTTTGTCCGTACCAGTTTAATGTATTTCCGGTCAGAGCCGTTGCTTTTAGAGCAATTGGTGTTTCATTCTGAGTATAATTTACCGGATTCGTTACGACCGGAGGCGCCGGAACTGCGCATGCAGAAACGACTACATTGATTGCTGAGCGAGTACTTTCACAACCTGTTGCATTCACTTGACTTACGTAGTACGTTAGTGTACCAGCCGTTGCAGTGGAGGGCGTTGGGACAGTCGTCGTCGGAGTTCCTCCGGTAGCATTATTGCCATACCAATTCAAAGTATTACCTGACAAAGCTGTGGCCGCAAGAGGGCTGGCAACCTGATTTTGAGTATAATTAACAGGAGAAGTTACAACGGGTGCAGCAGGAGCTGTACAAGCCGAGACTACTACACTTATTGCCGCACGAGAACTTTCACATCCGGCAGCAGTGATCTGACTAACGTAGTAAACGAGAGTTCCAACGGCATTAGTAGCGGGTGTTGGAGGCGTCGTCGTTGGAGTTCCTCCGGATGAATTATTTCCATACCACCTTAAAGTATTTCCGCTCAAAGCTGTTGCCTCGAGAACAGCAGCTACTTGATTTTGAGTATAGTTAACAGGGTTACTGACAACTGGCGGGGCTGGTGTAACGCAAGCTGACACAACCACGCTTATAGCAGCACGAGGACTTTCACATCCGGCAGCATTTACCTGGCTAACATAATACGTTAATGTCCCGATAGCTGATGTTGAAGGAGAAGGAGCATCAGTAGCGGCAGTACCACCTGTTGCATTAGTCCCATACCATTTCAAAGTATTACCAGAAAGAGCAGTGGCAGAAAGTGCTTGCGCAGGTTGATTTTGAGAATATGACACAGGAGACGTTACTACCGGCACAGCAGGAATTGCGCTAACACTTAATACTGCACTCGGAGTTCCGGTAACTATTGGAGACGGCGCAGTGACCCTAACTTTGTAAGCAGTACCGGCCGCAGTTCCGACAGGAATAGTTGCCGACAAAGGGCTTGTAGTTCCCGTACCGATTACATTGGGAGTTGTTGGAAATGTTCCGGTTGCATCTGACAGTTCAACAGAAAAAGCCGGAGTTCCTGTGACAGCGGCAGAAGTTGTATAAGCAACTGTAAAAGAACTGCCAGCACAAATCGCTATTGGGGTAACAGCTCCTGTATTAACCGTTTGAGCAAACGAAGAAGCTACTCCGAGAATAGCGGCAATGCATGTAAAAATTCCTTTTTTAATAAATGTTTTTTTCATGTATATCTCAAAATATCTTTCCACTAACCTTTTTATTTAAAGGTAAAGTTAGAGATATTTTTGAAATACATTTGTAACTGATTAATGAAGAATGCTTTTCCTTTCAAGAAGCGAAGTATATACTACATCGTGGATTTTACGGCGCGTCCGTTGCGTTGTGATACTTGTGTTTTCAGGATCAGGATTGATACGGTTTGATAAAAATACGAATAACAAATCTTCATCCGGATCCATCCATACTACGGCGCCCGTAAATCCGGTGTGCCCAAACGAATTGACAGAGGCTTGCGCCGATACGTAAGAGCTGTTTCCATCCGTTGGAGCCTTATCCCAGCCTAGTCCTCTGTGATGCGCCTCGTCATACATTCTTGCAAACAATTGAACCGTTCCGGGCTGAAAAAATACTTTCCCGCCATATCTGCCTTTCCACAAATCCATTTGAAATAGAACAGCAAGGTTTGTCGCTGTTGAAAACAAACCTGCATGTCCGGAAACGCCTCCTAAAACCGCCGCCATTTGATCATGCACGGTACCTTGCAATAACTGACTGCGGAAACGATAATCCTGCTCTGTTGGGGCAATTTGCTTTTCAGGAAAACGGCGTAACGGATTAAACCCTGTAAAATTAAGTCCGAGTGGTTCGTAAATATTTGCAGTTACAAAAATATCGAGCGGTTGCCCTGTGATCTTTTCCACGATTTTCTGTAAAGTCAGGAAGCCCAGATCGCTGTATAAGTATCCGTACTTCCCGGATTTATCCCTGGTGTTATTCATCGGCGATTTCACTACCCATTTCCAGACAGAATCGCGAAGTGCGGGTTTTGCGAACAAACGCGGAGCAACCTGAAGATTATAAATACTGTCTGGTTTGGAACTATAATATTCAGGTAATAATCCTCCGGCACTGGTTTTTGTCCTGTCCCACAAAGTCGGATAGAAAGAAACCAGCCCTGAACGATGCATCAAAAGATCGCGAACTGTGAAATTTTGTTTATTTGTCGCATGTAATTCCGGCAGGTAATGCGAAGCACGCTCATCCAGATTAATCAGTTTCCGATCATATAACAACATCACCGATTGCAGCGTCGCTGCCATTTTTGTCACCGAAGCAACATCATAAATTGTTTCGGTATTCACTCGTTCAGGCGTCCGATAACTAAGTCCCCCGAATGATTTATCATATACAACCTTTCCTTTTCTCGCCACAACCACCTGACATCCCGGAAAAACGTGATCGTTAACCGCAGCATTTGCTATTTCATCAATTTTTTTAAGCATCGCACCATTCATCCCCACACTTTCCGGCGTGCCAAAACTGATTCGATTGATGGTTTCAGTGGTCACACCATCACCTGCTTTATAGTTCAGTACCGAAACCGGAAGTCTACCTTGCGAAGCCAGCGCTCCGAAAATAATCTGTGGAACAATTTCCTGCTGATCAGTACCATCCTGATTTGCACAAATTAACGCATCCGTTTCAGGGAAAAACTGGATACTATACGGCGATCCGAACAAACAAAGAATCACTTTTTTGCCTTGTTGTTTCAACTGCTTTACAAAGTCCGCAGTGCCGGAAGCAACTCCATAATTTCGCTTCGGATTTGAAGCAATTCCGTGCACAGCAACCACAACCGTTTCATATGGCTGCAAATAATTTAACATTTCAAGTGTCTGTTCCGGAGAAGGCTCTTCAAAAAACGAATAAGGCCGTACAGGTTTATACGTCATAAGCATTTTTTGGAATACCGAGTTAACTCCTTCTCCTATGCTTACAGCGGCCATATTCTGGCCTTCAATCGCACGAACCGGTAAAATTTCGTTGTCATTTTTAACAACCGTCACAGACGCCTCTCCTAATTCTCTGATCAGTTGTTTGCTGTCTTCCGTGTTCAGGTCATTGTATAAATTATTGGTATCTATCGGCTTATACTGCCCCAATCCAGACCAGTATTTTGCCTGCAAAATCCGTTTTACCTTATCGTCCAAAAACTTCTGAGTGATCGTGCCCTGGTTAAGTGCATCTTTTATTTTTGTGATCGTTTCTGCTACATTTTCAGGATAAAGTAAAATGTCATTTCCTGCAATTAGTGCTTTTAGATTTACCTCGGCGGCACGTCCGGTTTTCAACACGCCGCGCATATTCATCGCATCCGTAAAGACCAGACCGCGGAAACCCATTTGTCTTTTAAGCAGTCCGTTGATCACTTTATCAGAAAGAGAGCTTGCAAGTTGTGGTGTGTTATCCAAAGCAGGAATAAACAAATGCCCGCTCAAAACGCCCATTAAACTATCTGCAATCAGCTGCCGGTAAGGATAAAGATCTACTTCATTCAGCTGCTGTTCTGAATGTGTCAATACCGGTAAGGTAAAATGAGAATCTGCATCTGTATCACCGTGGCCGGGAAAATGCTTTGCTGTCGCAATCACGCCGTTATGCTGCAAGCCTTTCATGTAGGCCACTGCTTTACGAGTCACATTTTCGCGATCCTCACCAAAAGAACGGATACCGATGACAGGGTTATTGGCATTGCTGTTGATATCAGAAACAGGAGCAAAATTGATCTGGATACCTAAACGACGACATTGTCTGGCAATATCACTTCCCATTCTGTAAACAAGGTCATCATCCTGGATAGCTCCGAGAACCATTTGTTTTGGAAAAGAAATCGTGCTGTCCAGACGCATACCCAATCCCCATTCTCCATCGATACCGATAAAGAGAGGAACTTTGGAACGGGCCTGGTAATGATTTGTAAGCTGAGCCTGGCGAACAGGACCGCCCTGGAAAAATATTAAACCACCTAAATGATATTCATCGATAAGTCTGTCTATAAAACGCGTGGTCGATTCTTCTCGATTCGAAAACGTCGCGACCATAAACAACTGACCGATTTTTTGTTCAAGTGTAAGTGAGGCCAATGTGCTGTCTACCCACTGATTTTCAGGCAAAACCACAACGGGTTCCTGACGCCTTTTGGGAGAATTTTTTACCGGCTTTTCCACAACAGGCTGTGCCGTTTCCACAAACGGCTCCCTGGTCTGAATCAATTTCCAGGCAACTGCAACTGTACTAAATACAACAAGAACTATAATACCCGCAACAACACGAAGATGGCTTCCCAACCTTTTTTCCATTTCTATTTTCCGACATTTAAGAGGAAGTAATATTCAAGCAGTTTTCAGTAGTTGAGCCAAAATATTTTTTGATAATCACAATGATAACAATTTCTAACAGTAAAAAATCCGGTTTTAAATTGTTTTAAGGCAATTCTAATTTTTGATTGTTACCATTCCGTCGTTAGCGTTTGGCTATTTGGTCATTACCAAATTTAGGCATATCTGCTATTAACAATTAGTAACAAAAACATTTAGACGGTCAGACTTCGAAAAGTCTCTTCAAGCGATTTGCCTGTCTGTCTTAATGCTTCCAATGAACTGTCACTCACTACACGTCCTTTGTTGATGATGATCACGCGGTCGCATAAAGCTTCCACTTCCTGCATAATATGTGTAGAAAAAAGAACGGTTTTGTTATGGCCGGCTGTTCGGATCAGCTCCCGGATTTCCTGGATCTGATTTGGATCGAGACCGGTGGTCGGTTCATCCAGAATCAAAACAGCGGGATCATGCAGAAAAGACTGCGCCAAACCTACACGCTGCCGATATCCTTTTGAAAGTTGTCCGATCTTTTTTCTCTTTTCAACTTCAAGTCCGCAAAGCGCTATCATTTCCTCCACTCTTGATTTCAATGAAGCACCCCGCATTCCATATAATTTTCCTGAAAATAATAAAAATTCACGTACATACATATCGAGATAAAGCGGATTATGTTCGGGTAAATATCCAATGGCTCTCCTCGCAGGCATAGGCTGCTGATTTACGTCAAAATCTGCTACCGTTGCCGTTCCTGACGTTGAATTCAAATAGCCAGTCAGAATCTTCATTGTTGTCGATTTCCCTGCTCCGTTTGGACCGAGAAAACCTACAATTTCTCCGGGTTTCAGGGAAAAAGAAATCCCGTCTACCGCCCGCTGCGTTCCATATACCTTCGTAAGATTCGTAACCTGAATTGACATTATAAATTCAATGCGTGAATAATTAAACTTTCAAAAATAATTTATTTCTCCATAACAAATACATAAATGTCCACTGAACCATGATAAATGCAATTACACCGCCCACAGCCTGAACAGGTTCCGGGAAGAATTCGAGTGCACCTCCAAAAAGCGCTTCCGCTGTATATTCAAAATTAATATAACGTCCAACCATATAAATAACGATGGAATTCATACCAATAACAACGAAAAAGAAAGTCCAGCGGCGATAATTCAATACATCAACAATCCAGTAAAACAACGCAAGCAATAAGGTACTGCAGCCGCCCGCACACAGCACAAACGAACTGGTCCATAAATTCTTATTGATCGGAAAAACAATATTCCATACCTGCGAAACAATCAAACTAACTATACCACCTGCAACCAGATAAAGCACTTTCTTATTTTGAGAAAACTTGGCGGCATCTGTCCGTAAAATCTCGCCGGAAAATATTCCCATTAACCCTGTCGCAATCGCCGGGATTGTAGAGATCAAGCCTTCCGGGTCATGAATTTTAAGGTGCAGACGGCCTGGAAGAATCAATCTGTCCAGATAACTGGTAGGATTACATTCCATCGTCATCGTGCCAACTTCACAGCCAGGAACCGGAAAATACATCATGAATGCCCAATAGCCCAGCAACAAACCTGCAAACCAAACCCAGCGGGTGGTTTTCCCTGTATATAAATAAATGATCTGTGCGAACATTCCTGCAAGACCAATACGCCCGAGCACACTTGGATAGCGCATATTATGCCATTCTGTATGAAAAATTCCATTGTTGTAAATGATCCCCAGAAGTACAAGAACAATACCTCGCTGAACCACTTTCCGAATTAAATCAGAAGCAGGCACGCCCTTTTCCAAACGACTGCCCAAGGAGAAAGGGGTCGAGACACCGGCCATAAAAAGGAACGTCGGAAAAATTAAATCGTAAGCACGAAAGCCATTCCATTCCGGATGTGTGAGCTGGTGTGCTATTAAAACGGCCCATGACCAGCCGGTAACTTTGGCTAAAACGGCAAAGACATCTTCGCCACCAGAAATCCAAAACATGTCAAATCCACGCAGCGTATCCAGTGATAACAACCGGTGCGAAGTAGAACTTTCTTTCATTGAAAAATTAGGGTGTAGGGAAATTAAATTTGGTACAAGCTACTGATAATAAAAGTATTTTCGGCTTTGGCACAAAAATACAACTACAAGTACTGGATTCTTATGGAAAAATACTATCAGCAATATATCCCAAAGACCATTTTATTTGAATCGACATATTAAGTACCGGAAAATCAAAGAAGTTTTGTGGATTGCAGTATTTTTTCGACACGGGTTATATTCTTTGGAAAACAATCGTCGTTAGTAGCAACAACATTTCATTCCAAACAAAAAGTGATCCATGAAAAAGTTAATATTTCTTTTTTTGACCTTAACAGGCTTATTCTTTACGGGTTGTGCTACATCGACGAATCAATCTTCAAAAGATACGGCAGATTATGAAGAAACGACAACGATTAATCCAAAGCTTAATAACAAGCGACTTGAAAAAAACCTGGAAAAATTCGCCGCAGATCTTGATCTCTCAAAAAGACAAGTGAAGCAGATTAAGAAAATTGAGAAGCGTTATGCAAGGAAAGACAGAAAACTTTCAAGAAATGACGAGGCGAAACGCCGCGATCACAAACAACTCGCGGAAGCGAAAAGAGAAGAAATTCTGTATGTGCTAACAAACGAGCAACAACAAAAACTGGAAGTTTTGGCTAAAAAAGACAGATTTAGTCTGGATCGGATTTTTGGAAAATAGTAGTCAGATCTAAAACTGGCTTACCACGAATGCGATTTGTTACATACATTTCTGCATTACTGATTTATGAACATTAGTGCATTCGTGGCCAACTTTACTGCAACCTCTCCAGAAAAGCCTGCACTGTCGGACCGGTTATATCAAATAGTAGTCCCGGTAAAATTCCAAGTAAAACAGACAGAATAGCAAGCGGCACCAGAAGCGCGGTTTCGCGTGTTGTCAAATCTGGAAGAACAATTGAGCTGTCCATTTTATACCAGAATGTTCCGAAAAACATGCGCTGATACGTCCAGAGAAAATAAGCCGCAGCAAGAACAATCCCCAAAGTAGAAAGTGCAGGAATCCAGACAGGTAAAGGACCAGCCTGAAATGCACCCATTAGAGTGAATAATTCGCCAACAAAACCTGAAAATCCGGGTAATCCCAGCGAGGCAAAAAAGGCAATACCAGTTAGTATGGTATATCGTGGCATTGGCCCGATAAGGCCACGGTAATTGTCAATTTGCCGATCATGCGTACGGTCGTAGATTACACCTGCCAAGAGAAACAGCATCGAGGAAAGTACGCCGTGGCTAACCATCTGATAAATAGCTCCGTTAATTCCTTCCGCAGTAAATGCTGCCACACCCAATAACACAAAACCCATGTGCGAAACCGAAGAGAATGCGATCATTTTTTTAAGGTCGGTTTGCCCCAACGCATTAAAACCGCCATATACAATTGAGATCATTCCCAGTAAGGCCAGGGGCACCATGCTGTATTGGGCCTCTGCCGGGAAGAATCCATCCACGATGCGGATGAAGCCATATCCTCCAATTTTTAAAAGAATTCCAGCCAGTACAACCGAAATAGGCGTTGGCGCTTCTACGTGTGCATCGGGCAACCAGGTATGAACCGGAAACACAGGAAGTTTTACTGCAAAACCAATAAATAAAAACCAGAAAGCAAGCAGACGAACCGGGATACCAAACAAAATAAATTCCGTTTCAGGACTTAAAATCGAGCCGGGGATATAGTTTCCTGCATCAGTTAGGAAGGCAAATCGGAACGTATGAACCAGCTGGTCCGGCGCAATTCTTCCGTCGGCAAGCCATTGCTGAATTTGTAAAATAACATCCGTTTGTACCAGATCTTCCGGACCGATGATACCAACGGCGCGAGCCGTTTCCACAGGATCAATAACAGAAAGGTATAGGCCGATCATCACGATCAGAATTAACAGCGATCCAAAAAATGTATAAATGAAAAATTTGAGTGCCGCATATTCTCTTCTTGGCCCTCCCCACAAACCGATAAGAAAGTACATCGGCAAAAGCATAAATTCAAAAAACAGGTAGAAAAGGAAAAAATCCTGCGCCAGAAAACAGCCGATTACGCTTCCGCTCAAAACAAGATACAGGGCGAAATAAGCGCGTGTTTTCTGACTAATACTCCATGAACTGATCATCCCCACAAACAATACGACAACAGCCAGAATCACAAGCGGAAAACTGATTCCGTCAACAGCAAGGGCATAGTCAATGGAAACGACACCGAGTGAACCAATTGGCAGCGTGATCCAGTCAACGGTTTCGCTTAACTGATAGCCAGTATTCTGATTTTGAAAAAACAGAAATAAAGATAGTCCGGTCAGTAATTCCAAAAGTAAAACGGAAAGTGCGATCAATCTGAAATCGTCCGGGCGCTGAGACGGCCAGACAGAAACAGCTACGGCTCCGAATAGAGGAATGGCAATCAGTAAAGAAAGTATATGGTCAATCATTATATAAACTGAAACAAAAATATATGAGATAAAAGAGCGCAGAACGCCCCTACTATTTTCCTATAACACGATCAACCACAAAATCAGAAGGACAACTCCCAAAGCGGTGACCAGATAATAAGATTGTATTTTTCCATTCTGCAATCCACGGACACCTTGTCCGGCAGATTTAAGTGTGAAAACAGTCAGCTTAACTCCTCCATCAACAATATTCCTGTCTCCCCAACTAAGTATATGTGCAAAAACAACACTCCATTTAGCCACCCCATCCACAAAAGCGTCTACGATCTGCCGCTCAAATTGTTTTAGACCACCTGAAATAAAAGCAAATGATTTGATAAAAAACTCGTCTCTCGAAAATTCATTAAGACCAGCCAGTTTTTTCAATAACGGAATTGAGTTTTTAGAATTTCCGGCATAAATCGAAAACGGATCTTCCGCTTTTGTTTCACGGAACGCCAGAAAAATCGATACCAGCGTAACAGCCGTTGCCACCAACGGCACCCAAAGGATATGTCCAAATTCTTCCGCTCCGACCAATGCTAAAAACCAACCGTGCGAGGCATCAAACGGATTCCATGAAAACCAGATGAAAACAGAAAGTGCTGCGAGCAAAGCCATTGGCCCCCACATCATAAAAGGAGATTCGTGCGGATGGACTGACTTAAAAATCTGATATCGCTTTTCTCCCAAAAATATCAGCCAAACCTGACGCGTCATATAGTAGGCAGTTATCCCCGCTGAGATCATGATGACAATTGGAAATAAATAAGCCCAGGCACCATGTTTTTCTGCCCAGAAAAATGCTTCCACAATGATCGCATCTTTAGATAAAAATCCTGAAAAAAACGGGAGCCCGGCCAAAGCTGACGAACAGATTAAAAAACAGATAAATGTAATCGGTAAATATTTTCGCAGCCCTCCCATCGTACGCATATCCTGCGGATCAAAAGTTTCATCTTCCTCGGAAGGCGTAATGGCGTGAATAACAGAACCAGCTGAAAGAAATAATCCAGCTTTAAAAAATGCATGGGTTGCTAAATGAAAAAGAGCCGTACGCCAGCTTCCCAGCCCGACAGCAATCACCATCAGCCCCAACTGCGACATGGTGGAATAAGCCAAAACCCGTTTGATATCCCAAACCTGCGTTGCTTTTACCGCCCCAATGACCATTGTAATCGTTCCTATGCAGGCAATCACGATTTGAGCTTCGGGTGTAAGTAAAAACGAAATCCTTGCGATCAGAAAAATCCCGGCAGCAACCATGGTCGCTGCGTGGATCAGCGCTGATACCGGCGTTGGTCCTTCCATGGCATCGGGCAACCAGCCAGACAGCGGAAATTGTGCAGATTTTCCCATACAACCTCCAAAAAGACACAAACCGATCGCAGTCAAAATTCCGGCATCGAGTGACTGGATTGACGTGGCAAGCACCTCAAAGTCGGTAGAACCAATATAGTAAAACAACATTAAAATTCCGGTCAGGAATGCTGCGTCACCAATTCTGTTTAAAACAAAAGCCTTCTGAGCTGCCCAGACAGCACGTGGTTTGAAATACCAGAAACCAATTAAAAGATAAGATGACAAGCCTACCAATTCCCAGAAGATATACATGACCAGCAAACTTCCCGCGAGCACGATACCGACCATCGAGAAAAGGAAAAGCTGAATAAATGCAAAATAACGGTGAATATTCTGGTCGCCATGCAGATAAGACATCGAATAAAGCTGTACCAATAGTGCGACAAAATGAACAATGATGAGCATAATGGCCGTCAGCTCATCAAAGCGAAAAGATAGAATTATTTTTGTCTGCCCAATGAGAGCCCAGTTGAAAGAAACCGTATGAAGCGTGTTGATATCTGCATAAAAAATACTCGTCCCTAATCCAATTGCTGTGATGAAAGCGCCAATCCAGCCTGCTGGTTTATTCAGGTTTTTTCCGCCAAGCCACAATAAAAAAAATGCCAGAATCGGTAAACCCAGAAGTAAGGAAGCAGGTACGGTATAAGCAGTTTCTGACATTGAGGTGAGTATTCGTTTAGTCCGGCAAATATCCAGAATTACCGTCCGATTTCAAATTAAGCTAAAGGTCTTTCTCGATATCTTCAAGTTTGTCGCTTTCGCTGCCATGCAGCACAGTCAATAATTCCTTGATATCGTAAATATTTCTGTTGTATGAATTTCCTAAAATAATAATAACCGCTTCGTCTTCCGGACAAATCCAGAACATGGAATTGTACCCTTTCCACCACCCACCGTGATAAATAAAACGGGTTGAATGGTCCGGTTTCACATGCATTCTGAATCCATAACCATAATTCCTGATGCCGTCGCGCTCAAAACTTCTTGGTGTCCAGGCTTCGGTCAAAAGTTTTTTGTTAATCAGTAGGCCCGAAGTTAATCCCGCATAAAACCGGTAAATATCTCCTGTTGTCGAGTATAAACCCTTGTCTCCGACAACATCATCATAATAATCTTTCGCTAACATGCGGCCATACTGGTGGCCAACGGTTCGGTAACTCATGGCAGCTTCGGAAGTATCGGTTACCAAAACTGTATTATTCATGCCCAGCGGAGCAAAAATTTCATTGTGCAGATAATTGTCAAACGGCGCACCGCTCACTTTCTCCACGATTGCCGCAAGTACACAGTAGTTTGTGTTGCAATAATTAAAAGAGCGACCCGGTCTGTTATAAGGATGCGGGGTTGGTACCACTTTTGCATACCAGTCCATCACCGTCATATTGGTCGGAAATTTTTTACCATGCCGAACACTGTCCGGGAAGGAATAGATATAATTTGGCAGGCCACTCCGATGGCTTAAAAGCATATCAACTTTCACGCCATGGTATGGAAAGTCTGGAAAAAACCTTTGCACTGAATCTTCCAGACTCACCTTACCATCCTGAATCAGTTTAAGAATCGCAACTGCCGTGAACGGCTTGGATAGCGAAGCCAGCTGAAATTTCGAATGACTTTGTAAAGAATCCTTGTCTTTCAAATGTGCATACCCGAACGAACCCTGATACAGAACCTGACCTTTTTGAACAACTAGCACATTTCCATTAAAACCTGCCCTTCTTTTCCTTCTGAAAATATCTTCTATTTGTGTTATTTTAAGAAGTGTTTTCGCATCCGGATTACGGATTTCCGTAGGGTCCAGATTGGGGTTTGACTTGGCATTTCTCTTGAAATTTACAAGATCATGAGACTTGCTGTTACTGACCCAAACCCAGGAAAGCACGATTACTACTACGGCAAATAACGCCGCCCACCACATTTTCGGCTGCACTTTTTTCAACATAGGCTTTTAGCCATTAAGATTTTCAAACGTTATATGCCAACGAAAAATCATTAGCATTTTTTATATTTTGTCTTTTAATTTCAATCTAATCCGGGGCCGACAATCCGGGATATTGCTTTTTCGTTTTATATTAAAACAATATACAAATCTGAGATTCCCAGGCTTACAAAGATATAAAACAGAAAGTAATGACCCTAACTCTGATTTAGATTGATTCCAAAATAACTTAGCACCATACATTTTTCACGAACTAAAATGACGACTCCCTTAGAACAGAAATCAACAATTCAGGAGATTCAGACGCGGTTTGACAATGATGTCGAGCGATTTAGTAAACTTGAAACAGGACAACAGGCAACCATCGACGCGCCGTTAGTTCTTGATTTAGTAGCGCAAACGGCTGCTCTACATTTGAAACCAAATGACACCATTCTCGATCTTGGCTGCGGAGCAGGCAATTTTACCTTGCGGGTTTTGCAGGAAATCCATCCACTTGAATGCCATCTGGTTGATTTGAGCCAACCTATGTTAGCCCGCGCCAGTGAGCGTATTGAAGCATCGGGCGTCAAATATGTACAAACCTATCAGTCGGATCTGCGCGATCTGGATTTCGATGAAAACACTTTCGACTGTATTCTGGCCGGAGCTGTTCTGCATCATCTCCGGGATAACGACGATTGGCAGGACACTTTTGAAAACTTGTATCGGTGGCTAAAACCGGGCGGAAGAATTTACGTTTCCGATCTGGTTTCTTTTGATCAACCGGGCGTTCACAAATTAATGTGGAAGCGGTACGGAGATTATCTTGAATCTTTGGGTGGAGCGGAATATAAAGAAAAAGTCTTCGCTTATATCGATAAGGAAGACTCTCCGCGTTCTTTGCCTTTCCAGCTTGGTTTGCTGCGTTATGCGGGCTTTTCTCATTATGATATTCTTCACCGCAACAGCGTTTTTGCCTGCTATTACGGTGAAAAATAGTTCAGAAAGCGCTGATTAAAACTCAGCGCTTTTTGGATATCTTGGGAAAGGAATCACGTCACGGATGTTGCTCATTCCTGTTACAAACAACACCAGACGCTCAAAACCTAAGCCGAAACCGGAGTGAGGCGCGGTACCGAACTTACGTGTTTCAAGATACCACCAGATCGTTTCAGGATCGATTCCAACTTCGTGAACACGTTCCAGCAATTTCTCGTAATTATCTTCACGCTGGCTTCCACCAATGATTTCGCCGATACCTGGGAAAAGTACATCCATCGCACGAACCGTTTTCCCGTCATCATCAAGCTTCATATAGAACGACTTGATTTCACGCGGGTAATTGGTCAGGATAACCGGTTTTTTGAAATGTTTCTCAACCAGATAACGCTCGTGTTCACTGGACAAATCAATTCCCCATCCAACCGGAAACTGGAATTTCTTTTCTTTATGTGGTTTTGATTTTAATAAAATATCAATCGCTTCGGTATAAGTCAAACGCTCAAACGCATTTTCCACCACAAATTTCAGTTTTTCCAAAAGTGGAATTGAACGTTCATTCTGCGGTTTGTTTTTATCTTCCTCAGCCAGACGATTTTCAAGGAAAGCCAGGTCATCTTTGCAATGTTCCAAAGCATAACCGATCACATACTTGATAAAATCCTCCGCCAGATCCATATTATCTTCCAGTTCGAAGAAAGCCATTTCCGGCTCAATCATCCAGAATTCTGCAAGGTGACGTGTTGTATTGGAGTTTTCCGCACGGAAAGTCGGGCCGAAAGTATATATTTTAGAAAGTGCCATTGCCCCAAGTTCTCCTTCCAATTGTCCGGAAACAGTCAGGTTGGCTTCTCTTCCAAAAAAGTCTTCTTTAAAGTTAATTGCACCTTCGTCAGTTCTTGGCAGTTTTTCAAGATCCAACGTAGTTACCCGGAACATTTCCCCTGCTCCTTCTGCATCAGAAGCGGTAATAATTGGCGTATGCAGATAGAAAAATCCTCTGTCGTTGTAATATTTATGAACCGCGAAGGCCAGTGTATGACGGATACGTAAAATCGCGCTGAATGTATTTGTGCGTGGACGCAAATGTGCTATCTCACGTAAGAATTCCAGCGAATGTCTTTTTGGCTGCAAGGGATATGCCTCAGGATCAGCAACGCCATAGACGTGCAGATCCTCGATTTTGACTTCCACAGCCTGGCCTGAACCCTGAGATTCTACAAGCTGGCCCGTTATTTTTAAACAAGAACCGGTAGTGACAGTCAGCAAAAGTTCAGCAGAGAATTGTCCGGGAGCTGCAACGGCCTGTATATTATGAATGGTTGACCCGTCGTTAAGCGCTATGAAAATAGCATTTTTGCTTTCACGCTTCGTACGTACCCAGCCTTTCAGGGTAACGGATTGTCCATCCGGAGTCTGCTGTAATAATTCTTTGATCTGCAAAGGTCCCATCTTAATATAAATTCAATCCTTATATAAAACTCAACTGTTAACTTCCTTTTCCTATTTATGAGGCGCAAAATTACAAAATACCCTACGAAAACCTATTCTAAAACACCAACTTACTTTTATGTTTTGAAAGACATTGACTGAACTGGTTTATGGATTAAATTTGTTTCTTGCAAACTATGACTAACGTATTTCCTATTTTGAATACCCGTATCGCGACTTTTTTATCCGTAGTATTTCACCCTCTGATTGTTACTACATACCTTTTTGGAGTTCTTTTTCTGATTACTCCCGACCTTATGGGTGTCAGTGCATTGGAACTTCCTGGATTGGGCAGTTTACTTCTTTTAATCTTTTTAAACACATTTGTGGCTCCCACGATTATTATATATTATTTCTATCGCCTTGGAATCGTCAGCACTTTACACGTCGATTCCCTCCGCGAAAGAAGACTGCCCTACCTCGCTTGTGCCATTGTATATGCCATCGCAACGTATTTGTTCGGCTGGCAGCTTCAACCAATCGCTGAACTGGCGCCACAAATTGCGATACTTTTAGGCAGTGTTACAGTATCGATGATCGCGATAGCACTTGTAAGTTTGTCATGGAAAATAAGTGCTCATGCCACCGGAATGGGCGGGGCGATCGGGATCGTAACAGGTATGATCATTCGTTTTGATGAACAACTTTTATTAATTCCGCTTCTTCTAATAGTTTTGATCAGCGGACTTTTACTAAGCGCGAGATTATATTTAAACGCACATACCCCGGCACAGATCATAGCAGGACTAGCTTGTGGTTTAACAATCAGTAGTTTAACTGTTTATTTTTTCTTTTGAACACAGCTCAGCAATTAGCTGATAGCATTTAGTTCCAGAGCTATTTAGATTAAAATCCTGCAAAAAGGCTAAAAGCCAACTGCTGACCGCTAAAAGCTACCCTAAATCTCAAAACGATAAATCATGTACCAGAATCTTCTTTTTGATAACAACGATGGCGTGGTCAGGATTTCTTTAAACAGGCCGGCAGTTCACAATGCATTAAGTCTTGATTTGATCGGGGAAATTACCGCTGCGATCCAGGAAGCAGAAAAAGATCCGACTGTTCGCGTGATTGTTTTAACCGGCGAAGGTGAGAAAGCATTTTGTTCAGGAGCTGATCTGAAGACAGCAATGGAATCGGAAAAATCCGCGGGTGAAATGCTTCGAGACGGATACAATCCGATGATTGAAGCGCTGAGAAACATTCCCAAACCGGTCATTTGCAGATTAAATGGCCTGGCAGTTGGCGCAGGCTGCTCGCTCGCTTTGGCCTGCGACGTTATCATTTCCATTGAAGACGCTTATTTGAGTCAGATGTTTGTACATATCGGCTTAATGCCGGACGCTGGCGCATCCTTTTTTCTGCCAAGACTGGTCGGTATGGCAAGAGCATTTGAACTGGCATCAACAGGAAGGAAAGTTTATGCTCCGGAAGCGGTTCAGATCGGATTAATTAATAGATCTGTAACCAGAGAAAAATTAGAAGAGGCAGTTGAAGAAGCAGTTTCTTATTACCGCAACGCTCCAACCCAAGCTATTGGTGCCATGAAAAAAGTATTAAACCGGTCTTTTGAATCAAATCTGTCTGAAATTCTGAATCTGGAAATGGAAAATCAGGATATGCTATACAAAACCCGTGATGCAATAGAAGGAATTTCATCTTTTTTACAAAAGAAAAAACCTGATTATCAAGGCAGATAGAAAATTGTAAAAAAATATTTCAAAATTATTTGTCCCGAGATTTGTATAAACCAAAGTCATCTTCTACCTTTGCAGTCCAATTCAAGGAATGGATTTGTAGCTCAATTGGATAGAGCACCTCACTACGGATGAGGAGGTTTGGGGTTCGAATCCCTACAAGTCCACAGAAAAGCACTTATCAACATTGATAAGTGCTTTTTACTGAAAAGAATAATTCTTGTTTCGGGGAGTGGCGCAGCCCGGTAGCGCATCTGGTTTGGGACCAGAGGGTCGCAGGTTCGAATCCTGTCTCCCCGACAAAAAAGTCTTTGAAAATTTCAAAGACTTTTTTTATGCCTTACTGGAAAAATTGCTAGCTCTAATTGTCAATTTCGCTCGCCAAAGCTAAATCTTTTTGCGCGTCAAGTGCTTCTAACCTTGATACCAGGGAAGCTCTCATATCCCGGTAAGCATCCAAACCTAAGGCAAGCCGTCTTGGTGCGGGCTCAATTTCCACGGAATCTATCATAGCCTGAACCGTTTTATTTACATCACCATTGATCGGGAATGCTCCATTGTAAACCGCACGGCGAACATCACCCGCAGGTGTTTGATCATATACATCCATAATCGGCGCAGTAGCCATAGCAGTGCCGAAAGAAGTTTTGTGAGCTCCGGGTTCAACAATCGTTACACCAATATTGAAAGGTGCGATTTCCTGTGCCAAGGTTTCACAGAAACCTTCCATTGCCCACTTGGTAGTATGATAAAAACTGAAATTAGGATAGGTTGTCTGACCTCCTGCCGAAGATAACTGAAGAATACGACCGTGTCCTTGCGCCCGTAAATAAGGTAAAGCCGCACGGATTATCTGAATCGAGCCGATGATATTGGTATCGATTTGGTGACGGATCTGTTCGTCACTTGCTTCCTCGGTTGCACAGAATAATGCGTATCCTGCGTTATTGACTACAACATCTATTGTTCCTGATTCTGCAAAAGCTTTGTTTATAACCTGACGGATTGCTTCGGTATCCGTTACGTCCAGAATTTCAACCAACAAGCTATTTCCGAAGCGCTCTTTGAGATCGTTCAGAGCGTCTGCTTTTCTGACGGTTGCAACTACTTTGTTTCCTTGTTCCAATAATTTTTCAGTAAGTACCCGTCCCAGACCTGAGGAAGTACCTGTTATAAACCACGTTTTCATGAAGATCATTTTTTTAATTAATTACTTCACAAAAGTATGGCGCAGACTTCCCGAAATTTGACTGTTTTCAAACGGATGATGACGTAAATCAAACCAATTGACGTAATGCAGAAGGTGTTTGACCCGTGTATTTTCGAAATGCCTGGGCGAAGTGTGTGGGTTCATCAAAACCCAGACTGTGACTAATCTGACTGACGGGCCAGTTGGAATGTATTAACAATGCCCGGGCCTCCTGCATGATACGCTCAGAAATAAGCTGTGTGGTCGTTTTACCTGTCTCCATTTTTAAAATTCTGTTCAGATAATTGGTATGAACCGCCAGTTTGTCTGCAAAAGCCTGCGCATTCCTAAGTTCGATTTGTTGCGAGGTCGATACCAGTGGAAACTGATTAGCGAGAAGTGCCTTGAAAGAATTGGTAAGTCTTGTCGATGCTGTCTGCGATCGAAATTCCAGTTCCGGCGTCAGCTTTAAAGCTTCATGAATACATTCGAGCACGTAGAGAAAAAGCAAATCATATTTATGCAGATAGCTGGTTTCCTGCTCAGCAATCATTTTCTGAAATAAACCGATAAACCTGTCTTTCTCCTCCGTGCTGAGTAGAAAAACAGATTGTGCATCGGAATCAAAAACAGTCCAGTCCGTTGGTCGCTGATATGTATGCATCGGCAAAAAATCTTCTGTAAACATACAGCTGTAACCACTGCATGACCCGCTGTGCACTTCCCAGCGATAAGGCACGTCCCTGTTCGTAAAAACCAACGCGCATATACCTGGCTCTATTAAATATTCTCGATCTCTGTAATGATAGCTTGCGTGACCTGTGATCAGCGAAATCTTGTAGAAATCTTTACGACTGTATATCGTCGTCGATTTCAAACTTTCTTCTGAAAAGTCATCCAGCCTGACCGCGGCAAAATGACCTCCGCTTCGCCGATCATTTATAGTTTGTTCAGGTAAACTCGACGAGTAGTCAGCTAATGTTTGTTGTTGAACCATAAGTAAAAATAACAAACAAATTTCAATATGGAATCGGGAGCATTCGGTGCCTAAGTAGAATTCAGATTCAAATAGTTTCAGAATACCTCAACCTTTTATCGAACCAGCAAAACCGTCCCACTTTTACGAATTATTTCCCCCTCGTTTGTGACCGCTTCCATTTTCCAGACATAAGCACCACCGTCCACTTTGCTCCCCTTTAAACTTCCATCCCAACCCTCGTTTAATTGATCTGAAAAATAGACGGCTTCTCCCCAACGATTGTAAATTTTCAGGTAAGTAAGTGAAGAAATCCGGTTTGTAACGGGCTTTAATAATTCGTTTGAGTTGTCTCCGTTTGGGGTGAAGGCATCTGGCAGTGTTATCCAGGCAGAAGGAGCTACCATTAACCCGACCTTACTTGTTGCGCTGCAACCTTGGGAAGTCGTGACAAGGACGGTGTAAGTTTGACTGGAACTTAGCGTAGCCTTCGGATTCGGTATCTTGAAATTATCAAGACCAAAAGATGGAGTCCATAAATAACTGACATCAGGAATTCCAGTTAGCTGCGTAGAAGAGACATTCAGCTGATAAGCAATATTCGGTGCGATGGTAGCATCCGGTGTAACATCCAGTTTAATTTCAGGAATTACGCTTACCTTCACTGTATCCCTTAAAGTACAATTTTCAATAGCGGCTGAAATAATATAAACCGTAGTCTGCGAGGGTGAGGCGTACGGATCTTTAATCGCTGCGTTATCCAGCCCAACTGCCGGATTCCAAGCATAGGAACTGGCATTTCCGCTGGTAGCAAGTTTGATTTCCTGGCCGGCACAAATTGTAGTATCCGGAATTGTTTTAAGCATGGAGCTTTCAATAGCTGCAATGACAATGGAAGTGTCTTTTATGCAGCCATTGTTGTCTTTTGCAAAAACCTTATACGTCCCCGCTGACAAGTTAAAAATTGCCGACGATTGGTAATTTATTGCATCCAGTGAATACTGATAAGGAGAAGAACCGTTTGAAGCTTTCACAGTCAAAGCCGTTTGATTCTTACATTCATCTGTGTTGATAGTAAGCAAAACTTTCGGAATTGAACCAATCGAGATCCTTTTTGTATTTTCTATTTTTGCACCACAGGCGCTATTTACGATCGTCAGTGTTACAAATTTCTGTCCCGGTGAATCCCAATTTACTACAAACGGACCTTTACCTGAACCGCTCACAATCGTTGAACTGCCAAAAGTCCATTGAAAGCCATATCCTGTTTCGGACGGCAACTTGCCTGTATATTCGATCCTGGCATTTCCTTTGCCGCATAACGGATTAGGATCGATAAGAAAGTCTGCCGCCTGGTTTATCAATGAAGTAGAACAGATATCTGAAAACTCCCGGGCAACCTCTGATTGTTCCATAGGTTTGTTCCTGACAGAGAGATAGGCAAAATTAGCTTCACCCGATTCACAAGATACAAGATCGTCATCCCTATAGAAATAAATCGGTGTTCCTGCTTTGCCTACATATTTCTTATCGACATCAGCATAAGTTGCAAACAATGCTCCGTCTGCATATAGACTAACAATGCCTGTCGCTGAGTTACGGGTCAAGGTCAGCAGGTAATAGGTCTTGTCATCAAAATTTGGACAAGTTCCTGCCGTACCGCCGGGATCAAATTCCAAACAACGGCCACTGTTTCCGGCAGCACTTTTGAAATAAATTCCCTCGTCCTTCTGCCCGTTTGAAAAATCGATGATCCTTGTTCTGCCACTTCCCCAGTTCGTATTTTTTACATACAACTGAATCGTATAATCTTCTGAAATAACGCCATCTTTATTTAGATATGATAAGCCGTAATTCAGACTACTATGATAAACCTTTCTCCTTAAACCACATGTTAAGACATCCTCAATTAACGCTCCTCCATTCGCAGGTACTGCACACGAACCGGCAGCTTTTACCGGAAGCAGGTCAGGAGCACAGCTTGGCTCGGCGACCTTAAAATCATCTGTAAAACGATAAACATGCTCAATAGTTTGAGCATTGGCGTTGATATACAAAAAAAGTACAGCAACCGTTTTAAAAAAAACAGACTTCATGATGAGGGTGAGCTAATATGCTTAACGTGAGTAATGAAGAATAACCTTATCGAATTATTTCTACATTTTAAAATTACAAGAAAACCTTATAATGTCGTCGTGGAAGAGTAAGAATTATTTCCGGGATGCTCTGAGAAGTCATCCCGGAACCTATGAATTTTCCAGAAAGCAATAGAAAAACCAGATTAGGAGCTGGTTTTGTGAGATTCCTGTGGAGAAAAATATTTTTCTCCACAGGAATCTTTATAATTATTTAAATTTCCGTTCAGTAATTGCTTTTACCGCACGTTTCAAAATTTCGTCATCTTCGGTTATCCGCTTCACCATTTTGGCAGCTTCCGCGTAAACGCTCATTGGGTATTTAGACACAAAATTTGTATCCATCTCAACCATCGGCACTTTTAGTCTTGCATGCTTGATACTTTCGAGATGTTCGAGCGAGACGTAACTTAATTCTGTCAGCCCTTGTCCCAAATCGCATAGACCGAAGGCGATATTATTTGTAGAATCCAGTTCGGATAAAAGCCAGATTGCTTTACCATACTGCGAATATAATTTTACTACCGGCGCATGATCTTTACCAAGTTCATTCTGAACTTCGTATGCATTCTGGATCATGACCGCTCTGAGATCTTCTGTAATCATTTTTGACATGGTTCAAATATACTAGCTATGTCAATATTTGACAATTATTAAATTTCCGATCCGGGAAATAAAAAGAGGAAACCGCCTGAGCGATTCCCCCTTTTTACATCTTAAAAGACGATTACGATAAAAGAATTATCGGATGGTAATTGATAATCTCATCATTAAACTTTTCTGAATTTTTAACCCACCATTTAACCCACTTTTGGTAAGCCTTTTTGCGCAGTCTCTTTTTCATAATTTAAACCAGTTTAAAGTAGAATACGAATTGATTTATCACATACAAAACATTCGTTGTAATGAAGATTTGCTGTTTGATGCAACAATTACGCCACGATTCAGGAAAACGTCTGGTATGTCGATATAACATAAATTTTTCCTGAATTATTGTACGTTTAAACAGCTGGATGGTCACAAAACTCAAAGATTTTCCGACCTCCCAAAATTCGAAAATATTACTGCTACCAATTCTGGATTTTTCATTCCATAATTAAAGAAATAAAAATTAATTTCTGATCATTCCAATCAAAAATTGGGCTAGTTTTTCAACCTGCTTTTTATCACGGGACAAAATGTAAGTCTGCCATAATCCTGTAAAATTAGCCGCAATAAACTCCGCCAGCAATCGTGGATCTTTCTCAGCCGAAATTTCTCCGACTTCCTTTGCGTCGGTTAGTAACTGTTCAAAAAAGTTGACAATATCTTTCCAGTTGTTATTAATTATGGAATGAACGCTTTGATCAACCGTTGCCAGCTCAAAAGTGGAATTGACTGCCATACAGCATTTTCCCGTATTGATAGTCGCTTCTACGACACTAAGAATCATATTTTCAACCTTTTCCATAGGAGAAGTTCCCAAGGCGGCTTCCTTATGTTCCTTCAGTTTTTCAGCTGCATAGTTGCCTAAACATTGCAAATAAAGACTATGCTTGTCGCCATACGTATCATATATACTACCCCGGTTCAGTCCCATGGTCTGTACGAGGTCCTCCATGGAAGTAGCGTTGTAACCTTTTTGCCAAAAAAGATCACGTGCTTTTTCCATCTTTTCTTCCGGATCAAACTCTTTCTTACGTGCCATGCTGCAAATTTACTATTTAGAACGTTTGTTCCAAAATATTTGATAATTAAATCTCGTTAGTAAAACAATCGTTCCGTGGTATTAGTGCGAAACTTGGCATAATAAAAACTATCCTCATGTATAGTAACTTATGACCAATTGACAGCTACAAATTAACAAGAAGATCCGGCACCGCAAATTGGTGCCGGATCTTCTTGTTTAATGAAAACTAGCCTATAAATCAGAGATTAGCTACCAGTTCATGTTTTAAATTCATGGCTAATGATAAGAGAATTATTTTCCAAGTCCCCAGTTTTTATTTGGCTTCGGTCCCATTTCAAGTTCAAGGGTTCCGCCTGCTGTTAACTGATTGTGGGTGAATGAAGGTACGTTCAAGACTTTCCCATCGAACTTTGCGCTTTGGATATATTTATTGACGACCGAACAATTGTTCGCGATCATTTTAAATTTCTTACCGTTAGGAAGATCAATTGTCACTTTTTCAAATACCGGGCTTCCGATCGTATATTCCGGTTTTCCAGGCGTGATAGGATAAAAACCCATGGATGAAAAGACAACAAAAGCCGTCATTCCGCCTCCATCTTCATCTCCGGGAATTCCAAAAATATTGTCTTTGAACCATACGTCAAGCAGAAAACGGATTCGCTTTTGCGTTTTCCAGGGTGCATCTGTATAATTGTATAAATAAGGAATATGAAAACTCGGCTCATTTCCCATTGAATATTGCCCAACCAGCCCGGTCGCATCAGGAAATTTCCCCCAGAATTCATACTTACTGCGTCCCAATCCTTCTCTGTAAAGTTGATCCAGGCCGTCTTCAAAACCTTTTTTACCGCCCATCAGACCGACCAATCCATCGATATCATGCTGAACCTGCCACTTATAGGTCCATCCGTTATTTTCATCATAAAAATCTCGGCCACCCATACCGCCATCAAATTTTGGATCGATGGTAATCCATTCACCTTTACTATCCCTGGGCAGAAACATTTTCTTATCCTTATTCCAAAGATTTTTATAGTTCAGGCCACGGGCATTGAATTTTTTAAAATCGTCATTTTTTCCCAGATCCTTTGCAAATTCCGCAAGAGCCCAGTCGTCGTAACTTCCACCTAAAGTCACGGCCACAGCCTGACGCTTTTCAAATGGATCGACAAGTTTTACCGTTTCTTTTTCATTTAAACGCAGTGCCGGGAAGTATCCTTTTGTGTGATAAATATCGTCCAGTTCACATTTAGCTCCGTTTCTCCATGGGAGCATTGTTGCCTCCGTAGCATTTTTATACATACCCGCATAGGCTTTGGAAACATCAAAATTTCTCAAACCTTTACGATATCCATCCAGAAATGTAACCGAAGAATGGAAGCCGTTCATACATGCGTGATCGCCAAAAAGTACCGGAAAAGTTGGCATCCAGCCACTTTGCTCATACATATTTACAAACGAATTAAGCATATCTTCTTCCTGCGCCGGGTTAAGAATAATTCGCAAAGGATGATGTGCCAAATAAGTATCCCAAGTCCAGTCATCCACATAAAATGGCCTGTTACTATTATGGATTTTCTTATCAAAACCGCTGTAATACTGATTGTCTTCAGAGATATCAACCATTCTTTCATACGTCCGGTAGAGTGATGAATAAAAACTGCGTTTCTGGCTTTCAGTACCTCCTTCTACCTGAATCTGATTGATAACATCCGACCAGACTTTCTCCCCGTTTTTTCTCAAATCCTCGAATCCCGCTGATTTCAATTCTTTGTCAAAATTCTTTTTTGCCTGTTCTGGACTGATATACGAAATCGCATATTTGAATTCAATTTTACCAGTTTTGTTTTCCGGGAAACTGATCCAGGCTTTCACTTTCTTACCGCTCGCCGTTTTCTCTGTCAACGCTTTTTCTCCGTTCATAACTCCGGGTTTTCCCTTTTCACTAAACACTCCATACATGTAGACAGGAATGTCATCATGATATGTTTCCATTCCAACAATTTCGTTGTCTGAAGTGAATTTCCAGGACCCTACGCCGCCATTATATAAGTTAAACAAAAGACTTTTGGGAGCGTTTGCTGGAAATTCGAAACGGTAAATTCCTGTCTTTTTACCTGGTGTAAATTCAACCTGAACCTCATCATCCACCAGATATGTGGAATAATACCAGGGCTGAGTTACTTCCAGATCGTGGTCATAAGCCAGTTTTTCATTATAGTTAGCCGAAGTAATTGGCTTACTAAAAGGCTTTATCGAAAACGCCTGTCCTAAACGGTGGGAAACTACGATCAGCGGAAAACTAGTAATCTGATCATCCAGATAATCTTTGCGCTCAGGAAACATCCGCATCATCTGGTTGGGCAACTGGACAGTCGGCCGTGTTGGCTCCAGCAACTGACCCACGTTTCCAACGCGCAAGTCTACATATTTAAGGTTTCCTGAGACTTCTTTTTTTTGTGCTTGTGAGGTAAAACTTATGCAGCAACTGAGTAATAAAAGACTGAAAAATTTTAAGGTGTTAAAGGATTGGATCATGCTCTACTGAAATTTTATCTGCCACAAAGGCGCTTGTAATTTTAAGGATATAGTTTTTAGAAAGTATAGATAGCACATTTGTCATTAATCTTTTTAATCCGCCGAAATCGTTATAAAAAACACTAACTATTGTTTAACTTTAAATCAATAATGTCATATTTGGCACCGCTAATTGAAAATGCCAATTACGTGCGAGACAATTAAGAAAAGATTAATAATTGATTAATAAAACCCTAAATGATTACCCGAGGGAAAATTATTTCATTTCTCTCCATCCTTTTCCTATGAAATTCAAATTCCCGTTTCTTCTTTTCATTTTCCTGATTTTAGCTGGCATGGCAAATGTTAGCCTCGCACAGTCTTACGGGCTTGGTTTTGATAGTTATGAAGTAGTACAAGATAAAAGAACAGGACTGGATCTGAGCCCGGAAAATACGTTCTGTCTTCAAAAAGATTTCGAATTATCCTTCGACCTTTCCTTTTTACCAGACAAAAAAACATACTTCGGATACATTGTCCGGCTGATCGAAAACGACAAACAAAATATTGATATTATTTATGACAACAGCACCGAAACGCAACATTTCAAGCTGGTGATCGGTGATAAATTCGCTCCTTTTTCTTTCGATTTTCCCAATAATGACCTTTATAAAAAGTGGAACAAGATCACGTTAAAATTTAATAAGAAACAGAAAAACGTGCTTGTCGTTTACGGGGGCAAAAGTTTTTCTCAGCCGCTTAAACTTTCCGATAATGGCTGCTTTAAAATTCTTTTTGGAGCAAACCGGTATAAAGATTTTAAATCGACCGATGTTCCGCCGATGAAAATCAGAAATGTTGCCATTTCTGAAGACGACGCAGTAAAGTTTCACTGGGCACTGGACGAAACGGATGGTCCAAAAGCGATTGAAGAAATTCAGGGAAAAGACGCCTTAATTTCCAATCCGGTCTGGATAAAAAAACTGCATTATCAATGGAAACTTGACCGGACACTGACGTTGAAGGACTATACCCGGCTGGGCTTTGATGAAAGCAAAGGTATTCTTCATATTGTTTGTAAAGATTCGCTGATCAGTTATAATGTCGCGGCCAACAGATCGACCTCCATAAGACATGAAGCTGGTTCACAGCCGGTTTATGTGGATAACCAGGTGCTTTTTGATCAGACTAACAAAAAACTTTACCATATTTATATTGACGAGAAAGAGGTTTCAACATTTGACTTTCAGACGAATTCGTGGGATAAGAGCGCAATAAAACCAGTTGATAAAACACATTTTGTGCACGCAAATAAATTTTATTCTCCTTCTGATTCGTGTATTTATGTGCTCGGCGGCTATGGCCATTTAGCATATAAGAAGAATGTCCAGCGCTATCATATTCCTTCCAAAACCTGGACGGATCTGGTCTTGAATGATTCACTTTTCACCCCACGTTACATGGCTGCGCTTGGTGCGGGAAAGGAAGGTGCCTACATTCTTGGTGGATATGGGAGCTCTACCGGACAACAAATACTGAATCCACGAAACTGGTACGATCTCTTATTTTTCAATACAAAAAACAAGACTTTCAAAAAACTGTATGAATTGAAACTGCCTAAGGAAGATTTCGTATTTTGTAATTCGATGATTATTAATGAGAAGGACAATTCTTTCTACACATTAATCTTTCCAAAAGATAAATTCAACTCAGAATTGCAGCTGATTAAAGGCTCTCTGACCTCGCCGGATTTTTCATCAGTTGGCTCTAAAATTCCTTATCAGTTTGTGGATGTTCTTTCTTTTGCAGACTTGTTTTTCGATTATTCAAGCAACCGTTTTGTGGCTGTGACCTTATATCTGGAAGATAACAATCAAACCAAAGTTGCGATTTATTCTTTGAATGCTCCACCGCTTGCATCCATTCAACCCGATACTCCTATCGAAGCTGATACCGATTCCATTTTCTGGGTGATCGGCGGTTTACTTGTTATTGGTGCAGCTGGATATGTCTACCTTATTTATTTCCGTAAAAAAAAGGCAAGGGAAATTCCAGCGACTTTATTTGTTATAGAACCTGTTTCCAAGGATGCGGCAACGATTTCTCCTTCCAGCCAAATGGCAAAAACCGAGACTTTACCGCTTCATAGCAGTGTTTTCCTGTTCGGCAATCTTCAATTGTTTGATGAAGAAGGGCATGATATCACCAAGCAATTCAGTCCGCTGGTTAAAGAGCTTTTTCTGGTTATTCTTCTATATTCTATTCGTTGGGAAGGAATCAGTTCGGAGAAATTGAAGGAACTGCTTTGGTTTGACAAATCATCAGAAAGTGCCCGCAATAACCGGTCGGTTAACATCGCCAAGCTGAAAGGTATACTCGATAAAATGAAATTTTGCCAGGTTTCCAAAGAAACGGGGTACTGGAAAATCAAGATTGATTATGAAAAAATCCATGTAGATTATACGCATTATCTCTTATTGATCAGAAACAAGAAAGCGTTGAATAAAGAGAATATCCTAGAGTTGGCCGATATTACAAAACGTGGAAATTTTCTTTCCAATGTAGAATATGAATGGCTTGATACTTTTAAATCGGAAATTTCGAATGAGATTGTGGATACGTATTTACGGTTCGCGGCCACAATAAAAATCTCCGAAGACCCGGAATTCCTGATTCAACTGGCTAATTATATTTTCTATTTCGACCCGGTCAACGAGGAAGCAATGATTATCAAATGCAAGGCCTTGGCGCATCTTGGGAAACATTCTCTGGCAAAAACTACGTACGAGAATTTTGCCAGAGAATATAACCGGATCTATGGAGAGGATTTTCAAAAGGATATGCCGGAAGTTTTACATTCCTGAAAGCCTAGTCATATTTCATCTGAATTGCTTTGATCTCACCTTTACCGGATTTAGTCCCGGCAACGTTAATTCCTACACGAGGTGCTCTGTCCCAACGAGGTAACCAAGGCGCTTCAATTTGTACAGAATTGGTTAGTGAGTCAATTTTCTGACCCTTGATATCCCAGCTAAATTCATAAAAACGTCCGTACCGCGTTTGCAGTTTTAGCTTGATGTCTTTATATTTTTCAGGAATTTCCTGTTTCTTAATTACTTCAACGACACCATCCTTAATTTGCCAAAGCTCGATATTATCTTTGCGAACACCATAGCCAATAGCATTGTTAGCGTCTCCGTAAACAATAATATTCTGTGTCACGTCATTTTTAGAAATCACCTCTGCTGTAAAAGTATAATTCCCCTTTTTAACCGTTAGCCCCAGAAAATTTCCGGTATTTGTGTGGTTGTTATTCTCAATTTGAAGTGAGCCATTTTGCAAAACATATTCCGGTTTTGGAAAACTTACATCGTATACCCACGGCGCTTTCAACGTATCCTTATCATAATTGATAAAAAGATTGGAATTAATCACTGCACTGGCTCCGATCGGCGCTTCTGCCTGTGCTGGCGGGGTTTTTCCATAACGAAAAGCGGGCCATTTTGAAGCTTCGTCCCAGACAAGTTCACTCAGAATTCCTTGTCTACCGGAAAAAGTAAAATCAACGCCGTTATAGGCATGATGAAGATAAAAATAGCGGTTGTCCGGTGTAATCACCACCGTTCCATGCCCCGGACATTTCCATGTATCATCACCAAAAAGAACCGGATTTCCTGAGTATTTTGTCCACGGCCCCTGTAACTTTTCGGCTCTCGCAAACCCGACCTGATAGTCACATTTGTCTCCGCAGCAAGCATTTCCGGAATAAAGCATATACCAGTAATTTCCTCTTTTGAAAATAGCCTGCCCCTCAGCTCCGCCAGATTCCCAGCCAGCCGGATCTGCTTTTATTAAGCTGAATTCTTTACCAACAACTTTTAAACCATCCGGCGAAAGTTCAGCACCAAGGATCTCAATACCTCTGTCCTTATCCAAACCATATGCTTTCCAGGTAATGAATAATTTCCCTTTGTCTTCCACGATAAAAGCATCAATAGCTTCTTTTGTCCATTCAATTATCACGCCGTGATCCTTGAAACCTTTCTTTAAATCCTTCGTCGATGCTACACCGATGAAAGATTGTTTGTCTGATTTACGACGGGCCGTGTAATAAACATAAAAAGTACCGTTGCGAAAGAACAATTCCGGCGCCCAGAAACTACCCATTGTCCATTCCGGCAATTCTGCAAAAACAGGCCCTACATATTCCCAATCAACTAAATTCCTGGAACTGTATATCGGATATGCGGGTCCCCATTCCGAGGATGTTCCGGCAGCATAATAGGTATCGCCCACACGAATCACAGACGGATCAGCAAAGTCGCCCGAAATAACCGGGTTTCGATAAGTTACGACAGGTCCGGGATTAAGCTTTTGAGCAAAAGTATTTCCGGAAAAAAGCAGGATAAACGAAAACAGGAAAAGGAAAAATTTCATTCTTTCATGGATTGATTGATCCGGCTAAGAAAACGATTTATTTCAACATTAGAAACCAATTATCACTACTATTTCGACCGAACAGGTTTTTGAATACTATACCCACTGGCGCCATGAAACCATTTCGCTCCTTCGCCCGTAAGCCACAAGTAAAAATCAGAATCGATATCAGGTTCAATTCCGACAAATTTCCCGTCACCATTCAGCGGTGTCTGTCCATCTTTTTTGGTTTTAAAAATAGCAGTTCCCTCGTCAACTTCGTCAAACATCGCTACGTACAAAGCCTCTGCTCCCGACAATTTTGCGCCTGCAATCTGCTGCCAGAGGAAATCTCCTTTTGCTCTCGGAATCTGATTATAAAGCGACTTGTCATTTTTTAAATTACCCCAGCTAAATCCCGGAAAAACCAACGGCGCGTAATCTATTTTGTTTGTTTTGCACCAGGCAATATCCCCGGGCAAGGTTGTACCGGCTACGCTGGTATAAGTGGATGCATCATATCTGCCGACCGCCCAAGGCATAATGACATCAGCGGTTTTGATTAATGTATGAAGAGCAGTTGAATTTTCGGTATCCTTTGTAAGCGTACGCCAGTAATATGGAACACCCAGCAAAATGGATGTTTTCTTCGTCGGGCCTTTGATCGAATCAACGAGTTTCTGAATATCGGCAATTGAATATTTCCGTCCGTCATTAAATCCTACACCCCAGATTGCCAGCAGAGGGCGGCCATTATGCCTTAGATAAGTAGGATTTTCTTTGTTGTCATATAGTTTGAAAAGCGTCTGTAATTCTTCCCAATCTTTCATAATAAAAGCCATGTCAGCCGAAGTGGAGCCGCTCAGATCATACATTATACTTATAGCGCGTTCGTATTTTTTCGATGCTTTCAGCGCATTACCTAACACTTTGTTGAAATGTTTTTTGCCGCTTTCTCCCTTAACCTCACTTACAAAACGCTGCATATATACACCGTCAATGTTATGTTCCTTCATCCATTTGAAATGAATATCCACACTTTCTTCATCGTATGGACTGTAAACTTTTGCACTTTCTCCATTCTGATATTTAAAGGCGGTTGAATAGGTTTTGGTATATTCCGTAACGTCAGGCCAGAAATCGATCGAGGTAAAACCCGGCTCAAACTTGCCAGCCTTTTGGTAATGATGCCAGCCACGTCCTGCTCCGTCGCCTTCCGCTGTGAACCAGCCCTGATAACCTGCCATAACCAGACCCTTATAACTAGGAAACAAAACTCCGGTCTGATCATATTTTACTTCTTCAATAGGTGTCGGAGTATCTGTTTTTTTCTCCTCGTTAACTTTACAACCGATGGATAAAACAGAAAAAATGCAAATGAATTTTAAGATTTTCATCGTTGAACTATTAAATTTCAGTTTAAGGGATTATTAAACGAAAAACTGCCGGTCCGGAAATTTCCGGACCGGCAGTTTTTCTACAAGGTTAGTCTTACCGCTTTTGCATAATTAAACTTTGATTCAGGTGCATCAATCAGCGCACCGACACGGAAAAAATATTGATTCCCGGTTTTCAGATTACTACTATTGGATGGCACATCAATTTCGAGCTGGTAAATTTTGTTAGGATCGGTAACTGTATTGATTTCCTGATCTGCCAAAACCGTTCGTATAGGCTCTCCAACGGATGGTTCCGGATGAGCGTATAAACCAATTTTTTTAACCTTATTGATAACCGTTTGCTGTAATTTAAAAGTGGCGACAACCTTGTTTCCGACTTTTTCAATCTTCACGTCTTTAACACGAATATAAGGTTGTACTTTAAAATCGAGTTGTGTTTCGCCCTTAACGGTAACTTCCTGCGGCTCGGCCGGAACAAAATTTCCCCGTACAGGTGTAATAGTATACGTGTTCGCAAAGATGAGGTTATTCCGATAGGTTCCATCATTTTTCACAATCATGACCTGCTTGGTTTGAGAAGCATATCCTTGCTCAATAAATTCGATGGTGCTGCCCCGAATAATATCCTGTTCAACGGGTTCATTGGTTTCCGCATCCAAAAATGTTCCGTACAACTGAGCATCCGGAGCCGGATAATTGTCGATCTTACATGCGCCTACAACCAATGCCAGAAGCAGAGCTTGAATATATAGTTTTATATTTTTCATATTTTTTAACTTTAATACTGAGGATTCTGAACCAAATTATTTGAGCCGACGCCAGGGATATACCGGTAATATTGTTTGTAATCGAACGTGGCCGGATTCAATCGCTGTATCGTTTGACGAATGAAAATATACTTGGCCGGCGAAACCCGTAAATCCAGAACAGGTATCAGGGCATGACGAACCGAGTTGTTGAAAAGTGTGTGATACTCACGACGCCTCACCAGATCCCAGAACCTTTTGTTTTCAAATGCCAGCTCCACTCGTCTCTCGCGAATCACATTGTCAATTGTCAAAGGGATGTCTTTGGTGTGACCAGCGCGGCGGCGAATATCATTTAATGCTTTGGCTCCTGCCTCAGGTTTTCCCGTTCCGCTTTCCACAATTGCTTCTGCATAAATCAAAAGGATTTCAGCATAGCGAAAATCAGCCCAGTCTGATACGGTCTGGTTCCATCCTGGCGCAACGTTTACGCCCTCGTTCAGGAACTTTTTGAAGCTTACTCCTGTCCGCGTGTTGTTTCCTCCCCAGGTATCAAAGCCAGAATATTGTGTTCGATCCGCAGCACCAAACGGGTAATAAGTCTTGCCATTTGCATTGACCGGTTCTCCTCCGAAAAGCTGCGCGTTCCCATCTGGTTTAATAAATCCGGCCTGGATAATAATTTTTTGCCCTTTCCAGGATGTTCCTGGCAAAACTGCCGTTGCCCAGAGCCGTGCATCTTTGTCTTTGTAAATTCCGGCCGGATCGTCGTATCGTTTATAATTTTTTGACGCACTGAATCCGTTATAATCATTAATGTCATTTCCAGCTTCCGTCGTAACCACCGGCGCACTTTTTCCCGGATCCGTATAACTTTCATAAGCATCGATCAAGTCAAGTGTCGGATTCATACGTCCGGGATGCGGCCAGCCGTTTGCTGTTTGGTTGGGCTGATACCATATTCCGTAATTATGTCCGGTACCTGCGCCTGGCCTGGCAAAACCTTTGATAAAAATCACTTCGTTCAAAGCAATGTTAGGGTCTTCAAATAACTTTCTGTAATTCTCGGCAGCTTCTTCCGGCGACGCAGGTGAAGGTTTATATAGGGAAAATTTGCCTGAGTTTATAAGTGCTTCTGAGGCTTCGATAGCAGCTTTGTAATATTCAGCAGCAGCCGATTTGTCCAACCCCACAAGTTTTTGATCGACCGCTGTACCTGAGATTGGAGCTCTGTCACCATATTTCGCCAAAGACGCTGCATGCAAAGCCACTCTTGATTTTAATGCGTAGGCCACCCATTTTGTCGCTCTCCTCTCTCCGCCCGGCCACGTTTCTGCCAGATTCTGAATTGCCACATCACATTCTTTTAAAATATAATCCCAGGTTTCTTTTTCGGTACTTCGTGGCACTTTCAAAGACTCAACATCTCCCTCATATTTTTGTACGGAAGTAATCAAAGGAACTCCGCCATATCTTTTAGCTAATGCGAAATAAGCATATGCCCGAATAAACGCACTTTCGCCAACCAGCGCCTTAGTCTCATCTTCTGACACACTCAGCGTCGGAATGATGTCAATAAGAATGTTTGTATCACGAATCAGTTTATAACCCTGGTCCCACCACTGGAAATCATCGTTACCAATAAAATCTCCGAATTCGGTATGAACCGCCTCATCTGTAACCATTGCTGGCGCAAATCCTCCGTTGTTTGGGTCACCCGTATTCCAGTTGAAACCTTGTCTGAAAAAAGTAAAATCCTCAATCGGAAGCTGGTAGTAAAGATTTGCCATGTAAAGTTTCACACCTTCGGGATTGGAAAATAAATTCTCTCCCTGTAATTTATCCAAAGGCTGTTTGTCCAAAACATCTCCACAACTCAGGGAAAACAGGACAGGCAGCAGAAGTATATATCTTAATAATTTCATTTTTTCTACGCTTAGAATTTAACGTTAATACCAAAGTTGTAGCTTCTCGTGACGGGATAAGTCAATCCGGCGCCAAACAAACCTTCGATTTTTTCAGGGTCAAATGGTTTTACGAAAGGATCGGCCCAGGTGAAAATATTGTGCGCATTTCCATAGATCCGGACGTCGTCGATACCGATTTTTTTCAACCAGCCCAGTTTAAAAGTGTAGCCAAGCTGTGCGCTTTTAAACCTTAGATAAGAAGCATCCTTCCGCCAGGCAGAGCTTTCTGCATACATGGCGCCAACATTATAATTGAAGCGGGAAGCTGGCCATTTGCCGGGAATCCATTGGTTATCGTCTGACAAATGCCATCGGTCATAAAAATATTCAGGCGTATTTCCCCGAAAGGCAAACACTTCTGCATATACTTCCCGGAACCGGACACTGTATTTGCCAGATCCCTGAAACAAGGCAGTGAAGTCAAAACCTTTGTAGGAAGCATTCAAGGTTACACCGTAATACATTTTTGGATCTCCGCCGAAGAATAAGGGAATCGCATCATTTCCGTCAATTACACCGTTCCCATCAACATCTTTGTATTTAAAATCACCAGGAAGTTCTCGCGTGTTACCAAGATCTCCATTCTGAATGGGAGCGTAAATGACCTCGTCTTTATTTTGAAACTGACCTTCCAACTGGTAAGCCCAAACGACATCGTTCCAGCGATTGGCTCCGCCATTACGCCATTTATCCATACTGCTCAAAAAATCACCTCTTTCAATATAACGGTTCATGGTGCGGGCAAAATTGAAGTTTCCGGAAATACCATATTTGAAGTCACGGATCTGGCCGCTATATCCCGCCGTGAATTCGATACCTCTTACACGGTCGCTGTTCAGGTTTTCATCGGGCAACGTGCCGCCAAAAGTATTGGGCAAAGACACATTTCTTCTCGCTAATAACCCCTTACGATCTCTCTGGTAAATATCAAAAGTCAGGTCGATTTTATTATCCCAAAGCCCGATATCAATACCAACATCCTGAATTTTCGATTTGAACCAGGTCAGTTTTTCGTTAACAATTGCGGGTGAAGCCGCTCCGGTAGTATAGTTTCCATTTGTGAATTCATAACCGCCTCCACCGCTAAGGGAAAATCCTGGCACATATTGGAATGGAGCACCGGCATCGGACCCAACCAAACCATAAGAGCCCCTCAATTTAAGGGTTGAAATGAAAGGAATATTTCTCATGAACGACTCTTCGGTAACCCGCCATCCGGCAGAAACTACCGGAAATAATCCCCATCTGCGGTCCGGATGGTAGCGGTAAGATCCATCGTAACGGGCAGCAACTTCAAGTAAATATTTCTCTTTGAAGTCATAATTCAGACGGCCAACGTAAGACTGGCTTGCATATTCGCTTTCTGAACCGCTCGTCGTCTGGTTGTTCAGGCCGGCCTGATCGATCTGGTCGTTTGTAAAAAATGCATACTCCCGCCCTAGTCCAGCCGATCTGTTTTTTGATTCCTGCTGCTCGTAAACCAGCGTTGCACCAACGTTATGATTCTTGGCTATAACTGTGTTGTAAAATAATTGCCCCTGAAAAGTAACCCGGTTATTATCCGAGAAATTATTCCCGATCCGCGATGGATTTCGTTGCTGATGTGCGATATATTTATCTGTTGCAGCTTCGTAGGTGTATAAATTATAACTTTTTGAAACTGATTTTGCCCGATAATTATTACTGTCATACGCCACCAAACCTTTCACTTTTAATCCGGGAACAAATGGAACGGTGTAGGTCAAAGCGAACGTTGACTGAAAAAATTTATTAGCTTCTTCATTATATCCGGTCAGACTTCCATCCGCTAAAGCAACCGGATTATACCCTCCGCTTAACAATGCCGGATATTTTGGATTGTCGTTGGCATAAGGTCTTTCCGTCGGCAAAGCGATACGCGTTCCCTTGTAGATGTTGAAAAAATTGTCGCCGGGCTGTGCTCTCTTATCAAAAAGCCCTGACAAGATCAGATCTGCTTTCAGGTTTTTGGTCAGATCAATACCGACATTGGTACGAAAAGTATATTTTTTGTACCCCATGTCATTGCTTTTAAGAAGCCCGTTTTCATTTTGATAACCGAAACTTGTGAAATAAGTCGCCGAGCCTTCTCCGCCCGAAGCTGAAATAAAATGCTGCGTTTGCGATGCCGATTTATTCAAAACCTGCTTATACCAATCTGTGCTTTCATACCCTGGCGCTCCCGTTCTGAACTTTTCAATTTCCTCAGACGTGTAAACCGGATTTTCTCCCAAATTTTTGGCTGCATCGTTGCGCATTTCTGCCCATTGAAAAGCGTTAGTCATAGTGGGAACGTCGGTTGGACTTTGCCTTCCGTAAACGGCATTATAGCTGAACTTCGGTTTGCCTTTCGTTCCTTTTTTAGTTGTAACAATCACAACTCCATTTCCAGCCCGGATACCGAATATCGCTGCGGAAGCATCTTTCAAGACCGAGATACTTTCAATATCATCCGGATTAATTTTTTGGAATTCATAACCGCCGTCACGGGCAACTCCGTCGACTACATATAACGGTTCGCCAAATCCACGGATGTTGATACTTGTGCTGAACGATCCAGGTTCTCCCGAATTCTGACGGATCTGGACACCGGCCACTTTTCCCTGAAGACTTTGCGCCAAACTGGTATGGGTGGTCGTCTTGATCGCATCAGAAACAATATTGGAGATTGCCCCGGTTAATGTTTGCTTGCGTTGAGTACCATAGCCGACCACCACAACTTCCTGAAGTTCGTCCGTGCTCGGTTCCAGTTTTATCTGGAAATAGGTTCGGTTTCCTACCTCAACTTCTTGTCTTTTGTAGCCGAGAAAACTGACGACCAGTATCGAGCCCGATTTAGGAATTGCAACTGAAAACTTACCATCCGCATCGGTGGTCGTGCCTTTAACAGAGCCCTTTAATACGACACTTGCTCCCGGTACGAACTGTCCTTTTTCGTCAGCAATTTCACCAGTAATCATCATTTCATCCTGACCGGCTGATTGATTTTGTGCAAAGGCCTGACCAGAAAATAAGACAACATATAGCATCACTATATGCCGTAAAAATTTCGCGCAGACCTTTATTCCGTTTTTTAATAAAGGTTGATTTTCCATATAAATTAATTGGTGAGTAGTAATTCGAGTGAACGAATGGTAAGAATTGATTTCGTGGAATAAGATTTGTAGTTACTGTTTTCAATAAATGGAATTTTGAAAATTTGTTCGGCCGAACGATGAGGTCAAAGAAAGGGTGAGGCTATTAAGAAATAGTTAATAAATGATTAATAACAGTACTGAAACAATATATTTTTAAATTATATCTATATTTTTTCAGTTATGACTGGTTGCGGCGAGTGATCGTACCTTAAATGATTTTGTATGGAAGAGGACGATTTGAAATATGATGAGCTGAATCTGGCGGAGGCGAAAGCAATTCAGAACGAACTGCGGGAGAGAATAACTATTGAACCGCTGGCGAATGAAATTAAGACCATTGCAGGGGCTGATATTTCTTTGAACAGATTCAGCGAAATTATTTTTGCAGGTATTGTGGTGCTTCGTTATTCGGATTTGCAGCCGATCGCTTACTCGATGGTAGAGAGCAGAACTAGTTTTCCTTATATACCAGGTTTTCTAGCTTTTCGGGAGGTTCCGGCACTTGTTCAGGCTCTGGAGCAAATGACAGTCAAACCAGATGTCATCATGGTGGATGGCCATGGAATTGCACATCCAAGAAGAATGGGAATAGCCGCACATTTTGGAGCAATGACCGGGACAGTCACGATGGGATGTGCCAAGAATATATTGTTTGGTAAATGGCAGGAACCGGGAATTCAAAAAGGAGATTTCTCTCCAATTATGACGAAAGAAGAAATTATTGGTTATGCTTACCGGTCAAAATTTAAAACGAATCCGGTATTTGTTTCTCCCGGAAATAAAATGAGCTTACAAGATAGTCTGAATATTATGCAACGCTGCTCAGGCAGCTATCGCTTGCCTGAACCCACGCGTCGTGCACATGATTTTGTAAATTTATTCCGGACAGGAAAACTAGAAGCCGGATACCACGAATTGACTACGCAACTGCTATTTTGAGGCAAGTATTTTTGAGTTCTTTTTTGCAGTACCGGACACCTTGATCTTGAACAAAGTCGGCCAATTTTTCCCAGTAATGTAAAAGGCATTTTCAAAAGGCTGATAAGCAATTCCGTTCAAAACACTCGATCCGGTCTGGTCAACTTCGGCAGGAATTATTTTCTTCATATCCATGCTGCCCACCACTTTTCCGGTTGCAAGATCAATTTGAATAATCTTGTCCGTTTCCCATATATTGGCGAATACATATCCATCGACATACTCTAACTCATTTATTTTCAGTACCGGGCCTTTATTATCGTAGACTTCCAGCTCACCGGTTTTTTGAAATTCTGCATTGAAGTAATACAATTTATTAGAACCGTCTCCCATTATAATACTGGAATCCGTATGCGTCATCCCCCAGCCCTGAGTATAATAGGTGAATGTTTTATCTAATGTAAAGTCCATATTGTAACGAAACCCTACACCAGTCGTCCAGGTCAGTTGATAAATTTTGTCTTTAAAAATGGTCAGGCCCTCTCCAAAATACTGATCCGTAAGCGGTACAGATTTTATTGTTGCACCTGTTTTCAAATCGATTTTCAGTAACAGAGATTTTCCGTTTTCTCCCGTGCTTTCATATAACTCACCTTTGTAAAATTCCAGTCCTTCTGTAAAACTTGTTTTCTGGTGTGGATAAGATGACAACACGGAGTAAGTCATTTCCTTTGGTGTGATATCCGAAAGAAGTTCCACCGACAATGTGTCAGAAAATGTTTGCTTTGACGTCGTCGTTCCGTTCACGATTAATTGCTTCCATCCTGTTTTTTGAGATACTGCTTTTATGAAGACCGAATCAGAAACTTGTTTAGCATCAGAAACTACTGCCCCATTCCATTTCACTTCAAATTGTGCAACGGGTTGTGAAAATCCTATGGATATAGTATCATCAATCGCATACCTGGTTTTGGCGAGAACCGCAGTGGGAGCTTTTTGTTCAATTTCCCGACTTGTTTCTGTTTTTTTCTCTTGTTTACAGGAAAAAATAATAAGACTGGTTAAAATGACAAGAAGGAAATTTGTGTTACGCGAATTCATAAATAGTGTTTTACAATTTGGGTGCAATATCCGCAAAAAGGCTAATACCTTTCTTCTTTGGTTCAATATTTCATGTTTTTGAGCAAGTTTCAGATACTCGTATTATCGCTTTATAAACAAGAAATCCTGTTACAATCGTATGACCGCAACAGGATTTTTATAAAAATATAAACTGGTTTAAGCCTCTCCGCCAGGTCCGCCAAAACTAATTGGAAAATTGAAGGAAGGGTCAGCATCGTGATTGCTCTGGATAGGACCATATTGATCCTCGTATTTTTCAATATTATCTTTCAGAGCAGCCACCAAACGTTTCGCATGTTCAGGCGTAATGATGATACGTGCCTTGACCTTTGCGCGGGGAACACCTGGCATAAGGCGGATAAAATCCAATATGAATTCGCTGTTTGAATGAGCGATCATTGCAAGATTAGAATAAACTCCCTCGGCCATCTCTTCCGAAAGTTCTACATTAATCTGCTGTTCGTTTTCTTTGTTGTTGTCTTCCATTGTCAAGGTTTTCGGTAGTTATTCCGGTGCTGGATAATTACTTATGCTTATTCATAGGTTTCAAAAGTGAAAATTACTAAAATTATACAGCATCTAAAAACAAAGGGTCGGTTCCGCTTGCGCAGAACCGACCCATTTATCTTATTGGAATCCTTACTAAACTAATTCACGTTTTTTACGTGATTGTTTTTCACGGGATTCTGCTAATGCATCATATTCGTCTTTTGAACCAACAATAATGCTTTCGTATTTACGCATACCTGTTCCGGCCGGGATCAAGTGACCAACGATCACGTTTTCTTTCAGACCTTTCAGTTCATCACGTTTTCCACGTACAGCAGCCTCAGACAATACTTTGGTTGTTTCCTGGAACGAAGCCGCAGAAACGAAACTTTCAGTACCTAACGAAGCTTGTGTGATACCCATCAAAGTAGGTTTCGCCACAGCCGCTTGTGCGTCACGTGCAGCGACAAGTTTCAAGTCACGACGTTTCAAGCTTGAATTCTCGTCACGCAGACGGCGTACGGAGATAATCATACCCGGTTTAAGTGTTTCCGAGCTACCAGCATCTTCAACCACTTTCATATCAAGAATCTTATCATTTTCTTCACGGAACACAACGCGGTCAACTGCTTGCATTTCAAGGAAGTTGGTATCACCTGCATCAAGAATTTCTACTTTCTGCATCATCTGGCGTACGATACACTCGATATGCTTGTCATTGATCTTCACACCTTGCAAACGGTATACCTCCTGAATTTCATTCACAAGATATTCCTGAACTGCTGTTGGACCTTTAATCGACAAGATATCAGCTGGTGTAATCGCTCCATCTGATAATGGATCACCTGCTTTAACGAAGTCACCATCCTGTACAAGAATGTGTTTCGAAAGAGCAACCATGTAGCGGCGTTGTGTACCATCTCTTGATTCGATATGAATCTCGCGGTTACCACGTTTAACACCTCCATAGGATACAACACCATCAATTTCAGAAACTGTTGCAGGGTTCGATGGGTTACGCGCTTCGAATAATTCCGTTACACGTGGCAGACCTCCCGTAATATCGCGGGTTTTTCCAACCACACGTGGGATTTTTGCCAAAGGCTGACCAGCTTTGATGTTGGCACCGGCCTTCACAACCAAACGAGCTCCAACCGGAAGGTTATAACCTTTCTCAGTCTGATCTTTCAACAACGTGCTCTTGCCTTTAACCACGATAGCCGGGTTTTTGGTTTTATCACGTGTTTCAATAATTACTGATTCCTGGAAACCAGTTTGCTCATCAAATTCTTCACGATAGGTAATTCCTTCTTCAATAGCGTCGAAAGAAACAACACCAGTGAATTCAGAAAGGATTACTGCGTGATATGGATCCCAAGTACAAAGCTCCTGTCCTTTTGTTACTTTCTCGCCATCTTTTACAAGAAGCTGAGCACCGTAAGGAACGTTATTAGAGATTAGCAACTGACCTGTTTCAAGGTTAACGATTTTCACTTCACCTGAACGGCCCATTACTACTGTAATTGGATCTCCTTCTGAATTAACAGAATCAACTAAACGTAACTCTTCAAACTGAATTGTTCCGTCAAACTTCGCTTTGATGTTGGCATCAACAGAAATGTTAGATGCCGTACCACCCACGTGGAATGTACGAAGTGTAAGCTGCGTACCTGGCTCACCAATTGACTGCGATGCAATTACACCAACAGCTTCACCGATGTTAACCATGTAAGCCGAAGCAAGAGAACGTCCGTAACATTTCGCACAAACACCATTACGTGTTTCACAAGTCAATACAGAGCGAATTTCTACGCTTTCGATACTAGTTTCATCAATATAAGAAGCGATTTCTTCTGTGATTTCCTGACCAGATGTAAGGATAATTTCTCCTGACAAAGGATCAAAAACATCGTGAACACTTACACGACCCAAAATACGCTCAGATAGAGGCTCAACAATATCTTCGTTGTCTTTCAATGCTGAGATCTGGATACCACGAAGAGAACCACAATCGTTTTCAACCACTACAACATCCTGCGCAACATCATGCAAACGACGGGTCAGGTAACCTGCATCCGCTGTTTTCAAGGCTGTATCCGCAAGACCCTTACGTGCACCGTGTGTTGAGATAAAGTATTCAAGAACATCAAGACCTTCTTTAAAGTTAGAAAGAATCGGGTTTTCAATAATTTCACCTGCTCCACCAGCCATGTTTTTCTGAGGCTTGGCCATAAGCCCCCTCATACCACCCAGCTGACGAATTTGTTCACGAGAACCACGCGCACCGGAGTGCATCATCATATAGATGGAGTTAAATCCACCCTGATCCGTTTCCAATTGCTTCATCAACGTTTCTGTGATACGTGAGTTAACACGTGTCCAGATGTCAATAACCTGGTTGTAACGTTCGTTTTCAGTGATAAGACCCATCAAGTAGTTACTCCAGACGTTTTCAACGTCTATTTTCGCTTGCTCGATAAGTTTAACTTTTTCATCTGGTACCATTACATCATTAAGCCCCATTGACAAACCACCTTTGAAGGCCATTTGGAAACCGAGTTCTTTGATTTCATCCAGGAATTGCGCTGTACGTGCAACACCTGCAAGTTTAAATACCAAACCAATGATCTGCTGTAATTTTTTCTTGGTAAGCAGCTCATTAATATAACCTACCTCAGCAGGAACAGCCTGGTTGAACAGGATACGGCCGGCAACTGTGTCGACTAATTTAATTTCAAATGTTCCGTCATCATTACGTACACGCAGACGGCATTTGATATTAGCATGCTTAGAAAGTTTGCCTTCGTTGATCGCGATGATAACTTCATCAGGACCGTAGAAAATCATTCCTTCACCAATAATTGGATACTCAGGAGTGCTTACGCGACCTTTTGTTACATAATACAGACCCAAAACCATGTCTTGTGATGGTACCGTAATCGGTGCACCGTTCGCAGGGTTGAGGATGTTATGAGAAGAAAGCATCAACATAGAAGCTTCCAAAACGGCTTCCTGACCCAATGGCACGTGAACGGCCATCTGGTCACCGTCAAAGTCAGCGTTGAATGCAGTACACACAAGTGGGTGCAACTGGATTGCTTTTCCTTCGATCAACTTAGGTTGGAACGCCTGGATACCTAAGCGGTGAAGCGTCGGGGCACGGTTTAGAAGAACGGGGTGTCCTTTCAAAACATTTTCCAAAATATCCCAAATCACAGGATCTTTACGATCTACGATTTTCTTAGCTGATTTTACAGTTTTGACGATTCCTCGCTCGATTAGTTTACGAATGATAAACGGCTTGAATAATTCAGCAGCCATATCTTTCGGCAAACCACACTCGTGCAGTTTTAATTCAGGTCCTACAACAATTACAGAACGACCAGAATAATCGACACGCTTACCAAGTAAGTTTTGACGGAAACGGCCTTGCTTACCTTTAAGCATATCCGAAAGTGATTTCAAGGCACGGTTCCCTTCAGAACGTACCGCGTTCACTTTACGGCTGTTATCAAAAAGCGAATCAACCGCTTCCTGCAACATACGTTTTTCGTTACGCAAGATTACCTCAGGAGCCTTGATCTCGATCAAACGTTTCAAACGGTTGTTACGAATGATAACGCGACGATACAAGTCATTTAAGTCAGAAGTCGCAAAACGACCACCATCAAGAGGTACAAGCGGACGAAGTTCTGGTGGAATTACCGGAACCATTTTGATTACCATCCATTCCGGGCGGTTTTCAACACGTGTATTCGCATCACGGAAAGCTTCAACAACTTTCAGACGTTTAAGCGCTTCCGCTTTACGTTGCTGAGAAGTATCTGTTGCAGCCTGGTGACGAAGTTCGTATGAAAGCTCATCCAGCTTGATACGGTTCAAAAGCATTTCAAGGGCATCAGCACCCATCTTCGCGATAAACTTGTTTGGATCCGTGTCAGGAAGCAATTGGTTTTCACGAGGAAGTTTGTCGATTATGTCAAGATATTCGTCTTCTGTAAGGAAGTCCAGATAGCTCACGCCATCTTCTTCTTTAACACCAGCCTGAACTACGGCATATCGCTCGTAGTAAATGATTTGATCCAATTTCTTGGTAGACAATCCCAGCAAATAACCGATTTTGTTCGGTAAGCTACGGAAGTACCATATGTGTGCAACAGGAACCACAAGCTCAATGTGTCCCATACGCTCACGACGTACCTTTTTCTCAGTAACTTCCACACCACAACGGTCGCAGATGATACCTTTATAACGGATACGTTTGTATTTTCCACAATGACATTCCCAGTCCTTAACAGGACCGAAAATACGCTCACAGAACAAACCACCCATTTCCGGCTTATAAGTCCGGTAGTTGATAGTTTCAGGCTGGGTTACTTCACCGAATGAACTTTCCAGTATCGATTCAGGTGATGCCAGACTGATTGTCATTCTGGAAAAATCACTATTTAGTTTTTTGTTCTTTTTGAAAGACATAATTAAAGAGTCGTTTGTCTGTTAGTCGAAACTCAATTTGTATTGCATTTCTAAGCAGAGCAGCATTTCTGCCGCTCTGCTTACGACTAAAAATTAGTCCAGCGTAATTTCCAATGCTAATCCACGAAGTTCGTGAACAAGTACATTGAATGACTCCGGAATATTTGGTTTCGGAAGGTTTTCACCTTTTACGATAGCTTCGTATGCTTTTGCACGGCCCACTACATCATCCGATTTCACGGTAAGGATTTCCTGAAGAATGTGAGATGCACCGAATGCTTCAAGTGCCCACACTTCCATTTCTCCAAAACGCTGCCCCCCAAACTGTGCTTTACCACCCAACGGCTGTTGTGTAATAAGCGAGTATGGTCCAATCGAACGAGCGTGCATTTTATCATCAACCAAGTGACCCAGTTTCATCATGTACATAAGTCCAACTGTAACCGGTTGGTCAAAACGCTCTCCGCTAAGTCCATTGTATAGATAAGTACGTCCCCAATCCGGCAAACCAGCTTCTTTCAATTCAGCCGCAACTTCTGCTTCAGTAGCTCCATCAAAGATCGGAGTAGCATAGCGACGACCAAGTTTAAGACCTGCCCATGCAAGAATCGTTTCATAAATCTGACCGATGTTCATACGAGAAGGTACCCCAAGTGGGTTCAATACAATGTTCATTGGAGTTCCGTCTTCAAGGAATGGCATATCTTCATCACGTACAATACGGGCAACAACCCCTTTGTTACCGTGACGACCTGCCATTTTATCCCCTACTTTCAATTTACGTTTCTTAGCGATGTATACTTTCGCAAGTTTCACAATACCTGCTGGAAGTTCATCTCCAACTTCAAGAGCGAATCGGTCACGTTTGAAACGGCCCATTAACTCGCTGCGAGCGTTAAGGTAATTCTTCAATGCAAGAGAAACCTGGCGGTTTGTATGCGCATCTTCAGTCCATGAATCTGTCAATACATCACCGATCAAGTTTACTTCCTCAACCACTGCGTACTGGCTTTCATCGCGGTATGGGTTGTTTGCAGGGAACAAGTTCTCCGAGATATTTCTCACGTTGAACTTCATTCCTTTGCTGATCAACTCATCACCAAATTTGTGCTTAACACCCTGACTTGTTTTACCGTCAGTCAAAGAAACCAGTTTCTCGATAATACGTCCGCGAAGAGATGTCAAATCACGTCCATATTTCTTCATAAGCAACTTCAACTCGTCTTTGTGCTTAGCACGCTCTTCTTTCGTAGGACGAGAGAAAAGTTTAGTATCGATAACAACACCTTTCATAGATGGTGGCGCTTTTTTCGAAGCATCCTTCACGTCACCAGCTTTGTCACCAAAGATGGCACGAAGAAGTTTTTCCTCAGGAGTTGGATCCGACTCACCTTTTGGTGTGATCTTACCAATAAGAATATCTCCTTCTTTTACTTCAGTACCAACTTGTACGATACCGTTTTCATCAAGGTTTTTAACAGTTTCCTCGCTTACGTTCGGAATCTCTGCAGTCAGTTCTTCTTCTCCACGTTTCGTATCCCTAACTTCCAATTCAAATTCTTCAATGTGAATAGAAGTAAAGATATCATCACGAACTACTTTCTCAGAGATTACAATAGCATCCTCAAAGTTGTATCCCTGCCAAGGCATGAACGCAACAAGAAGGTTACGACCTAAGGCAAGTTCTCCACCTTCTGTACCATATCCCTGGCATAATGCTTCTCCTTTAGAAACTTTCTGGCCTTTAAGAACCATTGGTTGAAGGTTTAAGCAAGTATCCTGGTTAGTACGACGGAACTTAACAAGATCGTAAGAAACGCTGTCTTCAATAAAGCTTACAAGACGTTCTTCATCTGTTCTTTCGTAGCGAACGACAATTTTCGTTGCATCTACATACTCAATCACACCGTCACCCTCAGCTACTACCAATGCGCGTGAATCCATCGCAACACGCTTTTCAAGGCCTGTTCCAACGATTGGCGCTTGTGGGCGCAATAATGGAACACCTTGACGCTGCATGTTCGATCCCATCAAAGCACGGTTAGCATCATCGTGTTCTAGGAAAGGAATAAGAGAAGCAGCCACCGATACAATCTGGTTAGCCGCAACGTCCATGTAAGACGCCTGAGAAGGATCAACCATCGGGAAGTCACCTTCAAAACGCGTTTTGATTTTATCTACCGTAAAGTTTCCTTCTGCATCAACTGAAGCATTAGCTTGAGCGATGTATTTGGAATCTTCTTCTTCGGCAGTCATATAAATAAGCTCATTCGTCAATTTACCTGAACCATCGATCACACGGTATGGAGTTTCGATGAAGCCCATTCCGTTAACCTTAGCGAACACGCAAAGAGAAGAGATCAAACCAATGTTTGGTCCCTCAGGAGTTTCGATTGTACACAGACGACCGTAGTGCGTATAGTGAACGTCACGAACCTCAAAACCTGCTCTTTCACGGGAAAGACCACCAGGCCCAAGCGCAGACATACGTCTTTTGTGGGTAATCTCAGCCAATGGATTCGTTTGATCCATAAACTGTGACAACTGATTGGTACCAAAGAAAGAGTTGATAACCGAAGAAAGCGTACGCGCATTGATCAAATCAACAGGCTTGAAATCCTCATTATCACGTACGTTCATACGTTCTTTGATAGTACGAGCCATACGAGCCAAACCTACACCGAACTGGGCATAAAGTTGTTCACCAACCGTACGAACACGACGGTTTGACAAGTGGTCAATATCATCGACAACAGCTTTCGCATTGATAAGACCGATCAGATACTTAACGATTGAAACAATATCACCCGTTGTCAGAACACGAACGTCAAGACTTGTATCTGAACCTAATTTTTTGTTGATACGATAACGACCAACATCACCAAGGTCATAACGTTTATCACTGAAGAACAAGCTTTGGATTACATCCCTTGCTGTTTGTTCATCCGGTGCTTCTGCGTTACGAAGCTGGCGATAAATTTGCTCAACCGCTTCCTTGTCGGAGTTCGAGCTATCTTTTTGCAGCGTGTTATAAATAATATTATAATCCGCAACATTCATGTCTTCCTTATGAAGTATCACTGACTTCTGACCAGATTCAACGATAACTTCGATATCCTCAGGAGTGATTGTTGAATCACGCTCTAACAATACCTCATTACGCTGGATAGAAACTACCTCACCGGTATCTTCATCCACGAAATCTTCTGTCCATGTGCGAAGAACTCTCGCAGCCAAACGACGGCCAACTGCTTTTTTCAAATTTGTTGGAGTCGCTCCGATTTCCTCAGAAAGTCCGAAGAGATCAAGAATGTCCTTATCAGAACCAAAACCGATGGCTCTTAAAAGCGTAGTAACCGGAAATTTCTTCTTACGGTCAATATATGCATACATGACATTATTCACGTCGGTTGAGAATTCAATCCATGAACCCTTAAACGGAATAATACGTGCAGAATATAGTTTAGAACCGTTTGTGTGCTTGCTCATTGAGAAGAACACACCCGGCGAACGGTGTAATTGAGAAACAATTACACGTTCAGCACCATTGATTACAAATGAACCGCGATCGGTCATATAAGGGATATTTCCTAAGAACACCTCTTGTTCAATGGTTTCAAATTCTTCATGATCAGCATCATTACATATCAAACGTAACTTTGCTTTTAGTGGAACTGCATAAGTCAACCCACGATCAATTGATTCGTCTACTGAATACTTTGGCGGCTCTAATAAATAATCGATAAATTCGAGCACGAAGTTGTCACGAGAATCGGCAATAGGAAAGTTTTCAGCGAAAACTTTGTACAGTCCTTCATCAGAACGATCTTCTACTGAGGTATCAAGACTGAAGAAATCCCGGAATGATTGTACCTGGATTCCCAACAGATCCGGATAATCAATAATTTGATTAATCCTGGAGAAATTTATTCTGGGAGTTGCTTTAATTGTAGCCAAGGCTATGTCTGATTTTGGGTTAGTAGAACGAAAACAAAGCGACGGTGTAACTCTTTACAACACGCAATCGTACTAATTAGTTTAAAACCTTAATCGTTTGCCTCGTAGAGATTTAAGAATAACGGCCCCTTTTCTTCTTTTCTACGAGTAAAGAAGTGTTTCAGACCAACTATCCTGAAGGAGAATTAGTTTACCGAAAATAGAATTTTATTTCCGGTCATACATACCAAACGTTAAGAAGTGAATTTTGTTTGGTTTATATGCAAAATAGGAAAAGACCTGACGATTGTCAGGCCTTGTTCCCAAGATTTCATTGATGATTGGTATAAAGCAAATTACTTCACTTCAACTTCTGCACCAGCTTCTTCAAGTTGTTTTTTCAAAGCTTCTGCTTCGTCCTTAGCAACTCCTTCTTTAACTGGTTTCGGTGCACCGTCAACAAGTTCTTTTGCTTCTTTAAGTCCAAGACCTGTAAGGTCTT